>WLWD01002392.1_pt1 | contig 85038 bp, 34 predicted proteins | sample 6712731 | NCBI WGS metagenome assembly WLWD01 (sample SAMN12718690, study PRJNA576275) | sponge metagenome | isolation source: marine sponge | host: Mycale hentscheli | place: New Zealand: South Island, Marlborough, Capsize Point | collected 2014-11-01
TTGTCAGCTGCAGTTTGGAATCTCCAATATCTGCCTTTAGACAAACTGTATGGGTCTATGTACCCCTATGTTATATTCCATGTGGTTGTCTGTGTGGCGTAGGGACAGTTTGCAGCATGTACCGATACACTGCCGACCTGTTGACTCTGGCCAGCAGACGTGCAATGAGTTCTCCACCCAGTGTTGATGGGTGGAGCCACATCCAGTGCTTTATGGTGGAGAGCGAGTGGGATCAGTGTCTGTCCAATCATCCCGACAAGGCTTACTCTGCCTATTTACTCCAGGGCATTCATGAAGGTTTCCGCATTGGTTATTGCTATGGCATGTCGACTTGCAGAAGTGCAGTGACCAACATGCAGTCAGCCACTGTGTGCCCTGAAGTCATTAGTTCATTTCTGGAGGCGGAGCTTCATGCTGGCAGAGTGTTTGGCCCAGTCGATCTGGAGCTCGCCAACACAGTGCAAGTGAATAAGTTCGGTTTGGTTCCCAAGGGACATCAGCCCGGCAAATGGAGGCTCATTGTTGACCTGTCCTCACCAAAAGGAGGCAGTGTGAACGATGGGATTGAGCCGAGCCTGTGTAGCCTTCATTACACATCTGTGGATGAGGCTTGTGTGAAGGTTACAGCGAAAGGTCAAGGGGACATGTTGGCCAAATTTGATGTTGAAGGAGCATTTAGAACTGTCCCGGTTCATCCGGATGACAGGTGGCTATTGGGAATGCAATGGGATGGTCACATCTATGTGGACAAGGTCCTACCGTTTGGGCTCAGGTCAGCGCCTAAGCTATAATGCTGTAGCAGATGTGTTGTTATGGATCTTGGAAAGATCTGATGAGGTTGAGGCGATCCATTACTTGGATGACTTCCTTCTTTTTGGTGCACCTGATTCCAGACAATGTGAACAGGCCTTAACTAAAGCTCTGTCTCGCTGCCAGGCCCTGGGTGTGCCTGTGGCTTCCAGGAAGACATAGGGACCCAGCACTGTTCTCACTTTTCTGGGAGTTGAGCTGGATTCCAATACTATGACTGTGCGGCTTCCCGCTCCTAAGTTGGATCGACTTAGGCGGGAGATTCTCCGGTGGGAGGGTCGCAAATCTTGCACAAAGCGGGAACTCCTGTCTATAATTGGTTTGCTCCAGGACATAGGACATGCACCATTCCAAATTGGCAGAAAACAACTCCACCATCTAAGGTCAGAGTGGAAGCCAGCCATTCAAGCGCACTCGATAATGCAGTTCATGAACACATTTTGAAAGTTCGATCATCCGCCGCAGAAAATACCTCCCTGGCTTGATTACGGAACAAGCATGCCAGCCTCGGACACCAAAAACCCCAGGTGACACTCACCTCAGATGCCTCTGGGTCTTGGGGTTGTGGGGCATTCACGTCTAATGGCGAGTGGTTTCAGCTGCAGTGGCCAGGCAGTTGGGACGGGATCCACTTCACGGCCAAAGAGTTACTTCCCATAGTTGTGGGAGCAGCTGTATAGGGCAGTGTGTGGGAAGGTAGCACTGTGCTGTGCCTTTGTGACAATGCCGCAGTCGTGGCCATTGTTAACTCTGGCCGGAGTAAAATGGACAGAGCGATGCATATTATGCGATGCTTGTCGTTCTTCTTGGCCAGGTGGGGGATATCCTTAGTTTGCAGACATATCCCAGGCGCCAGCATAACGCCTACTGTGATTCCCGACAATCTCCTACAGTGTCTAGTTCTGGGAACGCCAGACTGGACCAAGGTCGACTGGATCGCCTTGTTCGGTCGCTCTTTATAGAGGGCCTGGCCCCATCAACAATTAAAGCTTATGCCTGTGGTCAACGACGCTACTTGAAATTCTGTTCGCTAGCTGGATTGGTAGCCGTGCCAGCCAGGGAGGAAGTTTTGTGCAAGTTTGTGGCACAAATGGCTAGTGAGGGGTTACGGTATCGAACCATTAAATCATACATGGCTGGAGTTCGTCACTTACATATAGAATAGGGCTTAGGGGACCCTTTTTTGTCATCACTACCTCGACTGCATTATGTTCTCAGAGGAGTGAAACGGTTCCAGGATGGAGATGGTACCTCGGGTCGGGAGCGTCTTCCAATCACCCCACACCTATTGCGTCAAATCAAAGTAGCTTGGAATAGTCGGGCAGCCGATCCTGATTGTATAATGTTATGGGCAGCTTGCTGCTTGGCATTTTTTTGGTTCATGATGGCTGGTGAGTTAACAGTGCCAAATGACTCCAGTTTTGATCCTACTGTCCACCTGGCATGGGGTGATGTGGGAGTAGATGATCCAGCCTCCCCAACAGTGCTCAGCGTCAAGTTGAAGGCATCGAAGACCGATCCGTTTCGCCAGGGGATCACTTTGTTCATTGGGAGAGTCTCCTCAGATCTCTGTCCAGTGTCAGCTATGCTCGCCTACTTGCTAGTGCGAGGCAGTCATGCTGGCCCCCTGTTTGCATACTGTGATGGCCGGCCATTAACTCGCCAGAGATTTGTTGCAGCTGTGCGTCAGGCTTTAGAGTCTGCTGGAGTCCAGGCTGCTAGCTATGCTAGTCATAGTTTCCGGATAGGGGCGGCCACGACAGCTGCTGCCCGTGGAATGGAGGACTCTTCTATCAAGACTCTAGGCCGTTGGAAGAGCCTGGCGTACTTAGAATATGTGCGGATTCCTCGGCAGCAGTTAGCTACTTACTCAGCCATGTTGTGTTAATGGTTATAATTTGTTTCATTCCTGTTTTTCTCGTTTGTATCACTGTTGTCACCTTCATTTGTTGTGTGAGTTTGCTATCTACCTCCCTAATGCATCATGAATATTGTTGTCATTTGGATCTTTGGGTTAGTAGTTCGGCTAGGTCTGGGCGGCCGGACGCCCTCCTCTTGCCCCTCCAGCTGTGACTGGCCCGGGGGCTTGGTTGTACCTCCTGTGGCGGGATTAAATGGGGCATCTGCCCCGCCCCATATAATTGCCCCGAGCCAGCACAGGTTGGCCCGGGGGTGGGGCTTCCGGCAACCACCTTGGCCAAAGCACTCAGCAAGATAGCTACGGAATTAGATAGGGAGGAATTGAATAAGAAATAGATAGACATGGAGGGAATAAATGGGGGAGGGTTAGAGAGGAAGAAATTAGCTAATAAGGGTAGAGTCAGTGTGGCACCGAGCTGCCTGCATGGACGGGGCCGTGTTGGAGGGCGAGGTGACATTGGAGTAGGATGGAGCCGCAGGATAAAAAGCAAATATCCCATACTGACCACTTATTTAACATAAAATATTTTAGCAAATATTTTAGCAAATATAAGCCAAAAATTTCAAGAAATCTAACTACAATTTGTCTCTCGCACATTTTTATTTATAGTTTTATTTCTTAGTTTTTGCATTCACCACTTACTTTCAACTCGCAGCTTGAAAGGAACTATTTTTTGGCTAATAGTAATTTGGGATCCACACCAGATTTTAGTTATGTTTAATTCAGTAGTTTTCAGTATATCAAAAGCCAATGTTGTATTAAAATTGGTGAACAAATCTCCATTCATTAATCCTCTAGTTACTTCAGTATAGTAATCTGTGACACCTTCTAATGTAATTTCATTGTATGGCGGATTAAGTTCAGCATTTCCTCCATCATTTCTTGCAAATCTCGTTTCTGATCCACTAGGAAACTCAGCAAACCAAAACAGGTTTCCCTGTATAGGACCTGCGGTACATGAAATCAGTTCCACACATTTTCCCTGGCCACCATCTTGAGTAGATCTGGATATGATGTCAATTGAAGCTAAAGAGTAACAATATATATCTTACATAACCGAAATAAAATAATTACTTTATCTTATGATATCATTACTTATGTGAGGGGTAAAGACAATTAACTTAAACAAAACATATGTCAGCCTAATGATCATAATAAAGGGAAGTGTCAAATGCATATTATTATAATGTGTTTATAGCTATTATATTACATTGTGTGTGTATCACATTATACATTACAACTAATATGAAAATAATAGAAGTCTCAATTTTCCAGTACGGTACTCATTTGTAATGATTAGCCAAGTTCCAACAATGTTTACAAATTTGGCATAGTGATGAGCATAAAATTATCTTTTTGTATAATTCAAAGTCATAATTTTATTTTATTTTTTGCTTTAATGCATATAGACTGAGCTAAGGCTATATATTTTAACACTTAAACAACCAACTATGAGATTAAATTGACATCATTATGTCTGCAAACATTTTAACAGAATCTTACAAGAAGGATGGAGAAGACAATTAGGTCTGTTGCTTATTTATTCATTCTCTGAATAGTGCAGGTTGAACACAATATGAACTTTACAAATCGTAGTGGAAATATATTTATAAGCCTTCTAACCATATGAACCTGAAACAGATTGATTAAAACACAGGCTGACTAACTCACTAGCCATGTTGTTGCAAAGCTATATAGAATCTGCCAGATTTCCCAAGTTCAGCATAAAAGTCTGCAAGTTAACAGCTAGCTAGTCCCATAAAATCACTCACTCGATTAGAACTTACCCTCAACTGTAAAAGCAAACACTACTGTAAAGTATACCGAAGATAATAGCAGGATCATGCCGACTTCGAGTAACTTAGCGAGCAGAGATGATTAATAAACAAACCCAGAAATAAAATGCTGCGTCAGGGTGGATAGTAAACAAGGGTATTCCCCAGGTACTTCGTCCTTAATATGCGGTGCAGCAGTGGCCAGTATTCATTACGTAAGTGGTTTAGACAAACTGCACTTTATGTGTATATGCCATGAATATCATTAAATGCCGTTAGAACCATCGAAAGTAGTCTGGAGTGCCGACCCTTTACCGATATGTGGTTAGAAAAGCGCCGTGCTGTTGCCTATGATTTAAATTATTGCTGTATACAGTCACTTGTATAATATACTCAAAGCCCTTCATTTCATGTCACTTAGTAATTCAGATTTGTTTAATGCTTAAAATTTGATGAAATTGCAGATGGAATATCAAATTCTTGATTGCAATTAAATAAATTGTTTACGTATATTATTATCTAAAGTTTATGAAGCTAAATCTTGTGCTACAATTCAAAGCAATTGTATGTGTTCTGGTCTTTTTATGAATTTGCATAATCTATTGATTGTGTTGCACATTCTATAAATTCATAGATTGGGTGACAATATTGGCACAGAATCTACAAATAGTGCAAAAAACATAAGCAGCAGATGAAATATGGCTTAGTCTTTATACTTTATCGGGTAGAAGTCAGTGTCCACTGCTTAAATTGGTGAGTAATGCGAAGATTGAATACACCTGCCTGGAGTCTTCTTCCACTCTGATTTAAGGAAACAATAATGAAAAAAATGGTAGCATTTGTCTGGGAATCTGGCCAAAATGCTTAAATTCATGCCATAGTTGGAAACTGCTACGTATGTCACTTGGTCATTAGGATTACTGCGTCACTTTATTTATGCATGTAAGACTAACACAAATCTAATTTCAAAACAGTTCTTAAGTGTCTATGAAACTCTGATAGTAGTTCAATAGAATTGAAGTGCCAGACACATCTCTATGGAACAGCAATATAAAAAAATAGGAGATTGTGAAGGCTTGATAGATATGCACGTCAAAAAGAATAGAGCAGGTTTTGGTGACAGTTATTTGCTAAACCTTGACATATAAAAGATTGTGAGTGACAGGAAATGTGAGGGAATATTGTGATGATAAAGAATATAGACAGCATTATAAATAGATACCGGTATGATTATTCATAAATGTAGTGGAGGACATCACGACTTTTGGTAGCTTTTAATCATACTAAGACTTCTCTACCGATGATTAATTTCAAGTAATTGCAATTTCAATTTATGAACGTATGAATATGTAAATTTTGGCATAGCTTGAAAGGTATAATCTTTAACATATAGAACTGTGAACACTGCCTGAAAAGAGTCCATTGACAACCATAACAAAATCCATAAACTGAATTGACAAAAAATTAACAAGGCTGCAGAGGTTATCAAGCTAGTTATCAACTGATTATACACTAATTTACAATTTTGTTATGGTTGTCTATGGACACATCGTGCAGTTGAAATTATAGTAAATGTAAATGAATTCTGTAATTTATTTTAGAGAAACACCAAACAAGAATGTACTCAGTTATCTGTATAGCAAAATCTACTTACAGCTGCCACTATATTTATTGCTTTGAAAATTATTATATAAATTTTTCTAATTTCACTAATAATTCACCTTTGTTATCAAATACTATACTTTCTACAGCAAGTATTGCAGACGATCAAATTTAAGTTTAATTGGTTTAGAAGAACTGTATTTAAGTGACTGTGAAGTGGTAATGGCTTCAAAAAGTCATCATTTTTATGGTATTGTGAGTAAACAAATTATCTTTAACCAGGTTCATTCTTATCACCTTACTTTAGCTAGTACTGTGGACGATGACATCCTGCCAGAAAGATGCCTTTTTCAGCCATTGTGTGGTTACATCAATAGTGTAGCGCTCTTAGATCTGACTGATTATTTTTTAAGATACACGGACATAAGTACACAACATTTTGTTTGAATCAATAGACCATGACAAGTGTTATAGCCACGATATAATCGTGAATGGTTGACAAGGTTACTATAATGGCTTGCTGTGATGATGTCTAGGAAGCAGTCTGATTATGCCACAAATCCAAGTAACATTCTGAAATTGTGATTAATTGACAATATCACCAAAGGCTATCACACAATTGCATGAATATAGCATGTTGTCACTGTTCATAGGGGGTATTACCTACAACTGAGAATTGAGGTGGCTAAGGCCCCACTATCTCTACAATAGGAGGCTTTAGGCTCCTGCCCAACTATTCAATATTATATATATTTATTCCACCCTAGTTATCTTCACAATCATATTTTTATGTAAGTGACCCATGAAATAACTCAACATTAATACGCCTTATACCATGGTTGCTGGGTAACACCCATGGATTAAAAGTGATATTTTCCCGGTGATTTTTCCTGGGGCTATGATATTTTCCCGGTGCGGTGTCAAGTGAATTCTTCCGTGTTTCCGGCCCAAAATTAAAATTCAATTAAAATTCAATTGAAGCACGCCAGAAAGTTTACTCTAGCAAGTTTACTTTAGCAAGTTTACTTTAGCATTGTAGCTGCCAGCTGTTATCTCCAGATCTAACTCTACCTGGGCTGCTCAGCAGTAAGCAGTAAAGCAGCTAGCTGTGGTAAATTCCTGTGGTATGAGAGCGGCAGGAGAGTTATATGTGGTAGGGCTGGTCCCATATAGGTGGATATGAGAGAGTAGTAGTAGCAGCAACTATGGTATAAAACAGTTGTGCCATGGCAACATCGGGGTTATGGAATATCACCGCCCTTATCCCTGGGCTTCGCCCTCAGGATCAGGACGGTTATATTCCATAACCCCTCGTTGGCCATGGCATAACTATTACTTATTACTTACTACAAGTTATTTAATAGTACGGCGTGTAAACTGTCCGTTCGAAATGTATTGGAAAAATCGCTATAACTAAGTGAAGACAAAGTGAAATGCCATGGTAGCTTAAGTAAGAGTAAGAGCGAAAACATGCAGCTCTAGCCTTGGAAATGTACAGTTGTAGTTTCTAGTTGGAGACAACGTCATTCTTTAGCGCAGAAGCTATACCCCTATTAGACAGAGTTTTTTCCAACAGATTAGGAGGAGCAATCGATTAAAGCAAAGTTCAAGAGAAAGTTTATCCTGAAGTACAGAGATAGTGACTGCACTATACATAGTAGCTACACTGTAAACGATCTTTAGCTTACTGTAGTCTCGTGCAGCTTTTATAAAGCTGGCCTACTATTAGCGTGTGATAGCACGGGTAACCGTGCTATTCATGATTAATAGCACGAACAACGCGATTAAAATAACACGAGGCAAATCGGAGTCCTATTTCAATAGCTTTGCAGCGCTACTGATCCTTAATAGAACAGGTTACCCGTGCTATCACTCGCTAATAGTAGGCCAGTTTTTTTTTAATCATTTGCAGTGTAGCTACACTAGATAGTGCACTTGCTATCGGTATATTTGAGGTATAACTTTCTCAGACACATCCGAAGGCTCCCTTTCTAATCTGTTGAAAAAAATCCGTTGCTTGTGCTATTAATATCGAATCGCATGCTTATCGGTGCTATTAATCTTACTAAAGTGCATTACGTTACACTTTATAAAGAATATATGTAACGTAGATCTTGCCGATCTGAGAGCGAAATTATGTATCCAAGGAGCTGAATGTTTAATAGGTCACTTGTACTCAGACTAGGCCAGAAAGCGCAGGTTCAGCACGATTGAACAGATGATGATATTCCAGAAGTTATATGTGGGGTGTCGCTAAAATGTTTACTTCCGGTCACTCTAAAGGGGGGTTCGACCGAACCCCTCGAACCCCCCCTGGCTACGGGTATGCCTAGTAGTTATAGCAACTGGCCTGGCTTACCAGTTTTCTGGGTTTTTACAGCTACCTTCCTATAGTGAAGCCTACTCTACCAGGTTAGAGCATCTGCTAAAATATCAGCTGGGGGTGTGGGATTTACAGCCAACTTCTTGACTCCAACAGTTACCAAACCTAATACAAACTACATCAGTGTAGATATCTACATAAGCATAGATTAATCCACTAAAATTAGTGGTGTGCTTGAGCACAAATGGCCAGCGAGCCTTAAACTACACCATTGTTAAATGATTGATTTTAACAACTAACACTCAAGCTACTAAAATAAAGTCGAGTTTTTTTTAATTATGTACGTGGTAAAGGAGATTCAATGCCATAGTAACCGCTCGGCAACTGTTTGAATTGAAAAAGAAGGAACACAGTCAAGTCGCGTTATTTAAAGTTTTCTTTGTGACATTTTTAATAGTAGTTGTAACGCACAATACTTGTACACAACTGAATATACCTACGCAAGACTTACCTTCCTGGTTCGTCTAGTGGACAATGAACTTTCAAGTTAATGCTGTTGAGTAGGGCTTATAACTGTGACAAATAGCGACTAACTCGAATAGAAATGGAGCTCCCATAAGTTTTTGAGTTTTAACTGCACCCGCAAAACAATTCAAAGCGGTAAACAATTCAATTTCTAAGGTGATATAGGTAATGGTAGCTAAACCGGAGGATTCGGTTTAGTGAAGTTTGGGACAGGGTCGAACGCGGAGCGAACACAAAAATAGGGAGGGTCAAAGTACAAAATGACATGCGTACGTCCAAACATATAAACAAACATCCCCGATTTTCAATTGTGTTACCCCTGTAAGTGTAAGTAAGGTGGAACTGCATAATTCGATACTGACGTTTTGCCAAAAAGGTGATGTGTACAAAGTAGTGTAACACAATTGAAAATCGGGGATGTTTGTTTATTGGCGAGCGAGCGTAGCGAGCAAGACAGTATTAGGGGTGGATAATGCAAAATCGGGTATATGTTATATATATATATGTATGTGGGATGGTACTTATGCCCCTTAAACGCGCGCGCGGGGAACGTTTTTCTCCAAAAAACACGGCTTTTTAGGCTCGACCCCAGTTTATTCTGAAACTACAGGATTAAGCAAGCCTTACTTTATACTTAAGCTCCAAAGTGTGAGAAAATTCCTGCGAAAATGCTTGCTTTTCAAGAAACAAAAAGTTGATTCGCGGTTACTATGGCATTGAAGACCCTTTTCCAGACTTAATTTCAAAACTTCGCCGTTTTATGGGGGGGATACGGAGTGCCGGTTGTTGGTTGTCAAGAGCTGTTGGTAGTCAGAATGCCGTAGTATTAATGCTAAGGAAGCTACTACTTCTCGAGGGAAGCTGAGGTAAGTACGTAATTCCATATTTGTTAGCTAAATATGCAAAATTAACTCTGGCCTTTCTTTTTTGTAGCTAAGAGCTTGTCAACAGTGACTGGTAAATTCAAATAGTCAGATTGGCTCAAATTTGGTACTACAAAAGTTACCACTGCTCAAGAAAATGAGGTAAGAAAATAATTTTGTATTTGTGTGCTAAAATTGATTGTTTTTGTTTTTGTAGGTGAGAGCTTGTTGTCAAGAATTCAAGGTAATTCAGATGGTCAAAGTAACTTCAATCAGAAGTTATCAATACTCAAGAATGATGTAAGTAGTAATTCCATATTTGTTGGCTAAAATTACAAATAATAACACCGGTTTATTTTTTTATCGTAGCTGAGAGCTTGTTCAAGAGTTACTGGTAATTGAGATTATCAGAATGGTTGATGTTTGATACTACAAAAGTTACCATTAATCAGGTAAGAGAGTGATTTTGTATTTGTTTGCTGAAATAAAAGGTCATAACTGCTATTATAGTGTTTGCATGAATTAAGCTAAAACATAGTAACAATACTTAGTTTTATGTTACCTAACATCAGGCTCGCTCGCCATTTGTGCTCAAGCACACCACTAGTTTATTTATTTATTTGTATATATGTATGGACGTACGTAAGGCATTTTTGTACTTGACCCTCGCGTTTTTGTGTTAGTTCGGTTGTCGAGCCCGTCCCAAATTGCACTAAACAGAATCCTCTGGTTTATCGATCAGTACCCGTATCACCCTAGAAATTGAATTGTTTACCGTTTTGAATTCTTTTGCCGGTACAGTTAAAACTTGACAACTTAAGGGACTTCCATTTCTATTCGAGTTAGTGGCGGTGGTAAGTCAATGCGATCTTTGTCATGGTTATAAGCCGTGCGCACAGTATTTACCTGAAAATACATTGTCCACTAGACTACTGCGAAGGTAAGTCTGTGTAGGTGCATGTCCAGCTGTGTCAAAGCATTGTGTGTTACAACCACTACTTAGCTAAAGAATATCACAAAGAAAACTTTTAAATAACGTGTATTGTTTTATTGTTGTTGTTTTTTCCTTCAATTCAAGCAGTTGCAGAGAGTTGTTACTATGGCACTGAATCCCTTTACACTGTATGCTAAATTTAAAAACTTGACCTTATTTTCAGTAGAAGTCAAAATCATTCGTATAAAAATAGTATAGTCTTTAGGCTCGCTCGCCATTTGTGCTCAAGCACACACTGTTAAAATGGGGTGCTTAAATAACACCTCGCGAGGTGTTTACTAGGAGGCGCTGTCTGGACACCCCACTTTAAGCCCTTATAACTTCTACACCAATGCATATTTTACCAAGTGAACTTATATAATAATAGCTTATATCCATTAGTTTCTTCCTTTCAAATATCGTTTAGTTCCGATTAACTATGGAGACAATATTAGGCTTTAAACTAGGGTGTCCAGGCAGCACCTCCTATTTAACACCAAAACTAAGTTATCCAAACACCCCATTTTTAACAGTGCATCACTAGTTTATATATATGTTTGGACGAAGGAACATTTAATGGCTTTTCAAAAAGAAAGATTCTTTACTTTGCTACCTGTTTCTGTTTCGTTTTAGCTCTCTTCCTCCTTGCCCTGTCTTTTTCATTTCTTATCTCTCTCCTTACTAATTTTTCTTCAGGAGTTTCTAACGCCCTCAAAGCTCTTGACCGAGCGTTTCTAACGTTTTGTCTACTGGGCATCGCTACTTCGTACGGCGGGTAAACAAAACAAAATGTTGCTAAGAAGGTTACCGGGCCCGCGCAAGCGCGCAGGAGAAAAGGTGCACACGTACGCCCACGCAAGAACAAAAACAATTTCTAGATTATATATATATATATATAGCGAACTCATTAGAGAGTCAGCTGGGCTCGCTTCGCTCGCTACGCTGAATTATAGCTACTTATAGTTGTCAAAAAATTGAACCAAAATCCGAATAAATTTATGAAGAATTTTAATTGCACAATCATTGCAGAAAAGATGATAGATGACAGACTAGATGAAACTAAGTATGCAAAAATGAAATGCCAATAAAACTTTGTTCACTTTTTCCATTCACTTCATTCTTATCACCTACTCATTAGCAACACGGCTGCTCTACAAACTCCTAAGTCATTCACTTGAACTACTCCAATTCATGTCCACCTAACTCATTATCACCTCATCATTGGGGCATGCTCACTGACAACCTCATGTATTCTCTGTTCATATAACAATAGCCTTCTCTGTCCCTTATAATTCATTTCACTAGAAGGTCCACAAGAACGAGAATTTATGAATTTGAATTGAACTATCTCTTGACTTATAGCTATTTGCGTGAACTGCATGGTTTCCTACCCTTCTGGGTACTTACACAATTGAACCTGTGTACAAAAACTAATGTATATTATAATCAATTATAAGTTCACATATAGATGTCATTTTTCAACTCCAAGCAGCTCCACCATAATACTGAATATTTAGTCAATGAAAGCAGCAATGAGAAAGTATTCTAGAGTGTGATGGGTGAGTGCCATATTGTGTGTGAAATAATTGCCTTAATATGTATTGGATTCCATGTAAGAAGTCTAGCTTGCAGTTTCTGAGGAACTTTATGGTGTTATGACTGCATTAACTTACATCATTATTAGTGAAAGCACTGTACAAGAAAGTACTTTGACATAACAATAACTTCTTGCTGAATCTTCTTCAGGGGTCAATATGGTAGAACTCTCCACACAGTGAAATAAACAAAACAAAAAACAACAACAACAAAAAACAGCCAGGTAACTGGAAGGTACACTTACTGTTTGTTATATCCAACAGAAAGCGTGCCCTCCTGTTATTCCGCTGTATATTTTGTGTATATCTGTACATTATATCATCACGGAGAGTTTGACCTCATTGACCCCTGAAGAGAATTTCGACAAGAAGTCAAATGTCGGGTAGTTTAAATTTACGTAATATTGGCAGTTAGAATCGAGAAAATATGCTATCATCCTTAGATATTAGCTACATAAGCAATAAATTCGTTATTGCAATACTAAAAATGTTAATTGTATCAATTCACTCAAACGATTAAAATTAAATTTGTACAAGATAATAAACTTAAAAAGTGACTCATATTATACTTTTCATAACATCATGTTGTATTAATACAATGAACAAAAAATCATGCTAGTACAGTAATTGCATGTGATAAAGAAAAAATAAACACAAAATGACTACACAAATTCTAGTTAAAGATTGCTGTTCCTAGACACCTGCAAAGTACAATTGAAACATGACTAAGTTGAAAACATCACATTGTCAACAGTAATATTACAATCTACATTCCTGTACACAACCAGTTAATCCAAAAACAATTTATTAATCCCCTGCGATGACTGTAATTATGAATTAGAGACCACACACCTCAGAAAAATATTAAAACCCTTTCCCAGTTGAATTGAGGCAGCAAAATACTTGATGTATGAGAGGCTTTATTAAAATTGTCAATAACTTGAAAACTAAAGAGAATATTGTTAACATAATTTACGTATCATAAGAATTAATTTTACTTTCAGATGAAACCAGATGGACCTCCCGCAGTAAAAAAATTCAAGCTCGTAAAGGACCCCAACATCTACAAAACATCAATGCCATGCAAAATAGGCAAACTTGCAATTCTCCGGGAAACAACTTAAGACGGCTTCAATTTTATATATAACAAAACCTCTGTTTCAGAAGCCTGTAAACAAATAATCGGAATGTTTTATTGAATAATCTATTTTGTATATTTTTTAGAGTAAGGCATATGATAAATGAGACAGATTAAAACAGCAACATGGTCAAACGGAATGTCTGTATTTTACCAAATAGCGTACCACTTCCCCCCATTTGTCTTTATCATGCGACTACTGTTCTACGGAACTGAATCCGGAACTTTTAGTGCTGCCTACGGTAAATACAACTCAGCACAAGGTGAGCCAAGAGTATTATACTGTAATACTGTACTGTATATACCTGCACAGTGTGGAGTAAGAATAACCAAGGCATAAATCTCTCACTCTTATGGAAATGATCCTTGAGTGTTACCAGAGCAATATATTTAACTTTGGTTACGTGGTATACACTCATAACGGAATAAATGATGACAACAAAATAAAATGGCGATAATGCATTGGAGTCTATGCGAAAACTCTAGTTTGCAGTTTCTGAGGAACTTTATGGTGTTAGGATTGCATCTATCTACATTGTTATTAGTGACAAGTAATTAGTAACTACAGCTTTGTGAGACAAAATTGATCATATCATAATTTTTTTCAAAATGTTTACTCTTTAAGGGTGCCGGCACACTCTTCGAGCACGAAAAACCCACCAAATAGGCCACGGTTGCTAGGGCGTGTTAAACTTACTTCTCTGCTTTCACCCAGTTATTTTATTAATGCAGGCAAGCAAGTGCTACTAGGAGAAAATGCCTACAAAGAATGAACTCTGGAAGTCAATTGCATCTCAAAAAAGATCCCGTCCCCATTTTGGACTTCACGGCAGTACTGCACATCTACTGCCATAGTTTAGAAGCCGATTTTTTGTATATCAATTTCTTACCCTTGCGTGTATGCCATGACCATGAGTTTTTGTTGAATTCTATTTTATTTTTCTCTTTATTTACCTTACCATGGGAACTATTGTAAGTTGACTCCGTCCCACCCCAACAATACCACGCATAGTGGAGAGGCACAGCTGCATTTCACGGTGCTAATTTGTTACATACAAGGGCGTGACTTTGTGGAGGATAATGCTCGACCATTCAGGTGTAGTGTGCTACTAAAGGCACCCAGGTGTTGCTATGTGCCAGCATCCTTAAGCTGGAAGCACTGCACAAGAAAGTACTTTGACATAGCAACATACAAACAGATCTGAGAATGTTGACCTTGCTTTTTCCCAGTATTATGTTGTAATTGTGAATAGTGCCTATCAACTTCAGGAACCACAGCATTGTTCTTGACTCTGTCCAGAGATGAGTATGAGCTGGAGTTAAGAACAGCTGGTTTAGTCTGTTGGCGAGCAATATTAGATTTACTGCCTATGACATCAGTGTGATGATATATGTTCTCCTTATCCTATATAGAAATAAACAAAAAGCAGAAGTTAATCTTTTAACATAAGAATTAAAAGGCCCTAAATACATTTAAATTTACAATTTGTACAGAATAATTCGGTATATACGTGAAAGTTCTCTCTTTTCCCTAATGACAAAACTAGTTAGTAATTCTTTTACTAGAGCAAGCTTCTTAGTTATTATGTGCATTTATACTTATTTTGGTGAGCAAGCAAAGCAAGCAAGACAGAATTAGGGATGTTGATATTGGGTATATTATGTTATATGAATGAATGTCTATATGATTTTATTACTATACCCAACTTGCCCTGAACTGTTTTCACATAGGAAATGCATTAAGGTGAATAGGATGTGGCTAAAGGCAAAATTTTCCTTATCAAAAGCATTAAGAGTTATCACATTGGGTTATTTATTACAGTGTTGCAGTGTTACCAGAGTAAGGTAAGCTGTAAAAACCAAGAAAATTGAAAAGTTTGGCCAGGTTGCTATAACTACAAGGGTAATGAGCTTGCATGAAATAACAACGTGAAATATCTTGAGTTATTTGATGGGTCATGTACCCAAAGATATCATGGTGAAGATATCTAGGGTGGAATATATATATATTAATTTATTAATTGTGACCGTCTACAGGAAAATCGGGCACAACGCGGCCCCGACGAAATTTTTTTTTTTTGCACTTACACACTCCTCGGCAAGCAGATATTAAGCTCTCCAAGTTTTATCGCCGTAGCTTTAGCCATTCCCGCTATATATCACCTAACCGTTCCCTTCATTAGGCTTATTTAATACAATTTTAAGAACTAAATCGATCTTTTTGCGACGTCTACGCATGCCGCGTTGTGCCCGATTTTCCCATAGACGGTCACAATTTATTAATTTATTCCACCCTAGATATCTTCACCATGATATCTTTAGGTACATGACTCTTGTTATTTCATGCTGTATTGCAAGCTCATTACCCTAGTAGTTCTAGCAATTGGCCAAACTAGCCACTTATCCCAGTTTTTACAGCTACCTTCCTCTGGTGTAGCCTACCCAACCATGTTAGAGCAGCTGCTAAAACATCAGGCTAATAAATTAGCCTGTGAAAATAAGTTAGTCTGCTCATGAAATATTTCACCATATCACACTATGACTCATGTAATACTTACTATATATTATATGTTAGTTATACCCATATCAGTCATGCAGGAAGATGCTATTTACTTTTCAAATCAGCTTTTTTCGTATAAAATTAAAAGGCCTTAAATACACATTTATTATTTGAACAGAATCATTCGGTACATACGTGAAAAGTTCTTGCTTTTCCCTAATGACAAAACTAGTTAGACATTAGTAATTCTTTTACTAGAGCAAGCTTCTTAATTATTTAATCATTTTGTGCATTTATGAATACTTAATTGGCGAGCAAGCAAAGCAAGCAAGACAGAATTAGGGATGTTGATAATTGGGTATAAGTTATAAGCACGAATGTATATATATATATATTATATATTATAAATATATATACTGAATATAGTATGGTAAATAAATATATCAGTCGAGCAGGTTATTTCCATTTTCCCTTAAAAATCTGATTTTTAGGGTTGTCCCTACTGACATGATCTGATGGCAGAGAGGGGTACAGTTATAATAGGTCTTGCAAACTTGCCGAAGATCATTAGGTGGTGGTTCTCAGCTATGCCTGTTTCTTAGAGCTACAGTATACATATATCCCACGCAACAGTATTACTCTTACAGAAAATTCATTATCTAATAATCAAGTCACGAAGACAATATTACGTAAGTTTTGTACTGATATATCAAGTGAACAAAGGTGTGTGTAAAAGAGATGTTGTTACAGTTACTGCTGACCTAAACAATAGCATGCAAATCTCAAAGCATATATTTAACTAAATATATCTAACTGCCTTTGTTTAAAAATACATCATACAAATTCCCCCATTTCTTTCTGGAACTACAGTAGTCAACAAGTCATATTTTAATGAAATTGCTTCTTTCTTTTCAAGTCCCTACAGTTGCAGTGAGCAGTCTATGGCATTGTCACCTATAGGTTTAAATGGGGTGCTTAAATAACACCTTGCGAGGTGTTTGCCAGGAGGCGCTGTCTGGACCCTCCACTTTGAGCCCTTATAACTTCTACACCAATGCATACTTTACCAAGAGCTCTTACAATAATAGCTTATATCCATTAGTTTCTTCCTTTCAAATATCTGTTAGTTGTGACTACTATGGAGACAATATTAGGCATTAAACTGGGGTGTCCAGGCAGCGCCTCCTATTTAACATCAACTTCAGGGTAAATCAATAAATGTAGCATTTTAGCATACAAATCTTAAAGTAACAAAATCAATTTGATTAGTTGTTCTGAAATCTATTGCTCGCTGTGCTGAAACACATCACTTATAACTTATAGGTCAATTCAATATTATCCTTAGCTGTTATTTAGAGGCGCACTTCATTCAGTCTTAACACATATGGTGCACCTCAAAATCTTTTAACATTCTCCTTATTATAGGCAATTTCACTCAATTCAATGGTTAATTTAAAAAAGAAGAGAGATTGACAAATGAACGAAATTACTAGGAACTATCCTTGACCATATGTTGGAATATCCTTTATGACTCAATAAATGCTCCAAGTTTCCACAGTGAAAAGTGTTTAAATAATGCAACATGTCTATCTTAAATACCTGGCCAGTTGATATGTTGACTACAGCAGTGTGTAGTTCTTCTTTTTCTCTATTGACAGCCTGTTCATTAGTTTCACGAATTTTTTTATGTCCATGTGCTGCAATGTTATCTTCTGCATCTCTAATCTCAGTAGCAGTCATATTCTTTCTTACTTTCTAGAATATGATAAGGTTATGCAGATAAAATTTTTTAACAATATAAATATACTTAATATTTAATAACAGAATCAACAAGAAGTGGAACTTTCAGCGCCTTTGCAGATTTCTTTATTGTATCATAACATACTTATTTATATATATTATCATACTGCTAAGACAAAAAAAAGAGCACTACTGAATATTAGCTACCATATTAGCTATCATATGAGTTCATGGAGTAATTAGCTATCATATTATTATGATGCAGGCTAAATATATTTTTCATACATTAACAACCTTCAGTGATTTTTTTTGTTTTATCTAAAATGTAGACCAGTTATGGAGGCCTTGACATAGCAATAGGCAAAATAGCAACACAAGTGCATAATAATACAGGAAGTGCTCACAATACAGAATGAACAACTTAGTTATTTAGGAAATTTTCCTGCCCACAATTGATATTCCGCACGAAGTGGCTTTTGTCCTAGTTAGATGTTGTTTTGAAACAGGCTGTTTCTTCAAAAATGCAAGGAGGTTTTCTCCAACTGAGCAGATCTTGCGTCTGCAATTCCAATAGCGATTAAGCACCAAAGGTGCAAACCCTCAGCGCTACCTTAAAGTAGCTAATAGCTAATTATTATTTCAAAGACCGGAATAAATTATTTGGTGTAGTATCAATATGTCACTATGTACATCCAAGTCTATATATAGCTCTTGCTGTCTTCATAAGAACACATGCAAGAGACGCTCACCTACCTGGTAGTTTCAACAGGGAACTCCAACAGGTGACTCATGAAGCAAAACCTACTGCAGGCAGCCAAAAATCAATTGCTCACATGAGCACAGTGTGATAATAGTGGGTATTACCAACAATGCCTAATGATCGTAAAGCCAAAAAAGATCCGCTTTTAGTTGTGCGACAGAATAACTGTCTGACAGACAAACTGAATATACTGTAACTCTCTTGTGCATGCATGCCGAGGGTTAAAAATAAGGAGGAAGGAGAATAGGAGATATATAGCTACCATGGAGGTACTACAAGGCTAGTGAGTTGGACTTGGTTGCAAACGCTCTCACTTCATCACAAGTTGAGGAAATACAAATTTGAACTACCAGAAAGCTGTAGGTAGCGGAGATACTAAGAGCGTAGCCAGACCTCTTTTCTCGTAACCTAGTTAAAGGTAAGGATCGTAGCATACAAACTCCAAGCAATGTTAGTGACTTTTTCTGAACAACACTGGTAATAATCGTTGCATGCAGAAATATGGTGTCATATGTGAACTCACAGCCACACGGTGTACATGGAGCAGTAACAGCTATGGTTTCACCTGGTTCTATGGAGCAGAAACCGCACCAACCAGCAGCAAATTTTACTTTTCCAAAGAGAAAATTTGGGAAGAATCAAGATATTAGGCTGGTTTGCTGGGTGGACTTGGCTACACTGTGCTCAAAAACTGATAATACTGCATATAGCTTATTTGTAAAAAAAAAAGCTGACAAAGCTGGTAAGCTGTGATCTGGTACTAAAGACCAAGTTTTTGCTTTCATAAGAAGACAATTGGAAGAATCATTTCGTAGGCATGAAGAGAGTAAGTATCACAAAGAAGCTCATGAAATGATAGTTACTATTCCTATAACTATAGAAAATATTGTTGGCATGCTATCTAATATTCATAGCCAAGTACAACTGGAGAACAGAAGAGTTAATTTAAAATATTGGAAATGGCATGGTATTTAGGAAGACAAGGAATTGTTTTTCATGGGCATGATGAATTGGAAAGTTATTATATTCAATTGTTTAAGCTTCTAGGGAAACATGATCCTAAGCTCAATGTATGGTTACAACATAAGGGTGATCGATACTTAAGTCCAACCATACAAAATGAAATGTTGCAATTGATGTTGATGAGTGTACTGATAGTTCAAATAACGAACAACTTGTGATTCATTTTTGGTGGGTGGATCATAAACTTGAGCTTCACGAAGATTTTATTGGACTCTATAATTATTCTTGATATAACATCAAGCACCAGTTTTCACGTCAATGATTTCTTGATAAGGATGAACTTTCTTGCAGTGGAACAGATGTCGACGTCAGTGTTTCGACGGAGCTGCTAATATGCCAGGAGTCAGGAATGGAGTTGCTACAAGAATTTTTAGCATTAAACCCAAAGCACTGTATACCCATTGCTATGGGCATTCACTAAGTTTATCAATGTGCAAGGGCGTCGGAATGTGTGCGGCATCAATATTTGAACAAAAAGTGGTGTGTCTATTATTTCTTCCACTCTCTACCTGATCTTGATCTAATGTATTTATCCATTTATTTACTTTATTTTAAAATCATTCACATGACCTTTTCTTACTTTTTTTAAATTTTTTTAATTATTTAGATTTATTATACTTCAAGTGTCAGTAGTATTTTAAAGAACTGATACAAATTCAGATCAATTAACACCATCATTCACCTAAATGCCACAAAACATTCATATAATTACTACCACCAATCACCTAATATTACTAGATTAAAACTTTCTCACCTAAAGGAATCTGGAAAAAAGCAAAGGAAAAAAAAGTGAAAAATCTTGGTTGTCGCCGGGAATTGAACCTAGGGCCACTGGCTTTAACCACCAGTGCTCTAACCACTAAGCTACGACAACCCTTGACTTTCAAGACCTTCACATTTTTCAAAGTTTGTATGAAAGGTCAGAACTTGATAATTGTCACCTATTTACTTTTTCATCCAATTATCACCAAAATTCTTCTCAGACTACCATCCTTCAGTTCATTTTAATTGTAGCTGAATAATGTCCACTGACCAAACATTCTAATAACTAGAATTTTCTGTGCTAAGGTAATCTAGAGATGTGCTTCAGCACAAATGGTGAGTGAGCTGACTTAGCTGAAGCAAGAAAAAATACCGGAGGATATTTAAATTTTCATTTCAATGCTAACAGCTAATAATAATATAGCTACATATGTTAGTTAAATGTTACTTTTAGATGTTTTGAGCTTTTTTTAACAGCACACATCAATTTTCAACACACACTTTTGTCAATGGATTATGTCTAGTGTTAGTAGTTATTCAAAGAATTATTATAATCACAGTAGCAATTGTCACCAACTTTATCTAATGAGTATGACCATTTTTCTTGGACTATTATCATCCTTCATATGCACATTATTGTATAAACTTCTTATTTTAGCTGAAGAAGGTCCACGACATAAATGTCCGAGAACTACATTGTGCTACGCTAAGCTAATCTACACATCTCGTAGCCATGTACCTGGCATGTATACTTATTCTTGACTTATTGTTGATCAAATAAACTATATTCGAAATAGATATGATATAGAAGACAACAAAGAGTTTGAGTAAAATCAAAGAATGTTATTGTTACAGAAATATCATAGAAGTAATCCTAAGGGTTTACCCAGAATGATAATAAAATTAATACATCTGCATCTGTAATGTTCAATATTTAATTCTTACCTCCGCAGTTGCAGAGCACGCTGTTTATAACAATCACGTGATTGACTGAAGAAAGCTAAAGTGGTTGATCACAGGTCATCATGGAAACAGCGATGTATAATGGAGTCACGGTATATTATGAAATAGGGCAACAATGCTGTGAATAGGGACACTGGGATACTTCCTAGGGTTTATAAGAGTATCATAGCTTGAGGCATTGCTAGTATCACCAAACTTATTTATAACATTACCATAGCTATATCATCATTTCTAGCAGTTACTATTTGTTTCACTGATGATGGCTAGCTGAATAGCAGCCGAAACGTTTGATTCTGTGACTAATGGTTTAAACTTCAATAATCAAGGATGTCTATACCTCGTCACACAAATGTTATACAGGAAACAGCTATTTAGATTATTTGTTTGGATAGTATCATTAACTATTGCTGAATTAGAATTTGTGCATGCATGAGTTAAACAGAGATTGAGTCGCTGCAGTGAATCATATTTGGCAGAAAAGCTACCTGCTCATATTGTTTGATTAACATTTTTAGTGTACACGATTTTGCTATAATATAGCAAGTGTACAGTAGTGCCAGCTTCAAATATTTACTCAGTGTAAATAATCACTCTCTAAAGTCACTTCAATACAATAATAGGTATACATCAGTGCGCTAGGCTCTTGATCTGTTTTTAGGCTGACCTTGAAGACTTTAACAGAATCTCATTTATCTTTCTAATGTGTGTGAATCCGCCTCACAAGTGAGTACTTAAAAAAATATTTCCTGGTTAAAGTAGTTTTATTCTTTAATAAAAGCTACCCTAGAATACAGGGTTTTGGTCCATGGTAAACTGAAAATAAAAGAGGCGTATGTATGTACCTTAATTCCCCTTACTAATTTACCTTAATTAAACTAAATTCAGCTTGGTGGGATTAAAACATAATGTGATTATAGCGTGTTTTATTAATACTTACCACACCATGAGACTCCACCAACTGTTGATCTTTACTTTTTGTCTGATGTGGTTTAGTCTTTAAGAACTTTTCATAAACTATACAATAAAATATATTTCTAATGAACACAATATGTAGCACTTCACTACCAGGACTAGCAACTATAAGGGACATCATAGTTTATCAGTACTTGGTTCACCTATTTGCTACTTGTATCAATACACATTAAAGCCTATCCATAGAGTAATGGTTTCTAATGGGTCACTAAAAAGAGTAAACAAACTCGACAGACCTCCAGCTCCAGGCAAGGCAATGAGGAAATAATTAGGGAACACATACTTTGTCAACTAATAAAATAGTGCTCAGAGCTAGTTAATAATACACTATTACAGTTTTATGAACAAGTTAGCGCAAATATGATACCGATTTTTCCAATTTTGCCGCGTCTACGCGTCAATTGGGGTTAATCGGTTAATAAAAAACTGCAATTGATGTAATCGAGAATTAAAAGACAATATTGATCTATTTTCTGACTAAATCAAGAAATTTAAATGATTGAATTTTTTTGTCGATGAAGTAGTAAAAAGAAAAAAATTGAACACAACTATACCATATTAAATTTAATCTGATTTACTTTATAGACGTTTAAGAACTTGATGTCCATGAAATGTAAGTAATTAATTATCCATTATTTAATAAAGAACTTTTTTATTCGATAGCAGTAACTTCATTTGCATTTGAACAAACTAATATAGTACTGAGGGTTTGAACTGTTATAATGCTCTAGTTTCGATAGAATTGTTGAATAGACCAACAGTAAATTCATTTATGCATCAATAGTGGCCTCAACTTGGCTAATTAGCACCTGCTTCAACTGATGATTGATCACATCTATTGATATGTAATATATTTGATTTGTGAAAAGTTTTCTCTAAAAAGTTGGTTTGCCTGCACTTTGTAAAAAAAGCCAATACATTACTAGAATATTAAAATAGATTTTGGACTAAGAATCAAAGCCGCAATCTTCTAAAAATTTTCAGAGCCCAAACTGGCTCATTGCCAAGTGTAAAATATAATAATTGAGTCAATGCAGCATGTCAATGAATAAAAGCTGACAAATGAGATGAGATAATTATTCAATGTTAATCATTGCAATGATTGTCTTGCCATTGGCCTGAACACCATAAGTGACTAGAATGAAGTATGGGTTTGACTAGATTTACACCACTAGGTCAGTGTTCAAGATGGATAATTGTGCTAGATATAAAATGCCAAATTGGGTTTTTATAAAAAATATTACATTTGCATTATATTTTAAAGATTTTCTTGGCAACTTATCTGCATGCTAAAAATGATTATATAATATATATTTCCCCCCTCTTAACCACTTGAATAGACTTTGTTGGAGCCTAACTGTAGTCAAAATCTTCAATGAGTTTCTGGATGAACAATTGAAAGTGTTACCTTCATAACCAAAAAGGATAAAGTACCAGTCATGCTAATCTGCTTCCAAAGTTGCTGTACACCATGTTGATACTCATAGCAAAGCTCAATCTGTGAGAAAGACTTTCATGCACTATACTTTAGTCAAGTCTTAAAAAAACCTCTCTGTAGGTGATCACTTCTCTACAATCCAACGACTTAAACTATGTCACAACTGCTTGAGTAATGATCACACTACTCGGAATTGCAGATGTACAACAACTTGCAAGAAATGTAGCAAGAGAGGCACCATACTTCACTACATCGTGAGTCTACAACTAATAAATCTTCAAGCCAAGCTTCACCTAAGACAGATGTTAATTCTCAAACTCCTAGCCAAATTCCAAGTCAAACTTCAGCTACAGCCAGAACTGCCTTCCAAATTCAAACAAAGAAGTCACAACGGTAGAAGCTAATGGTCACCAGCAAAAAGACAAAGCTCTCATTGACACAGGTTCTTTTGTTTCATTTATAACTTCTAGATTTGCAAATGCTTTGCAGGCTAAAAATATTACCAAGACCACCACTATAGTTGAGATACAAGGTGCTCAAGTACCCAACAGTTCACTTTTGGTGAATCTCATTCTTTCTCCTCTTACTGGAACCATACCTCCTGCGTAGATGACTGCAGTAGTGGTGGACCAGATTACATCAGATTTACCCATGCAGAAGCTTCCAAACATTCGGCAGTCACTTGTTCTGAAGGGATTACATATAGCAGATACTGACTTTGATCTTCCCAGTAGAATCAACTTGCTATTGGGCATGGACTGCTGTAATAACATCATTCAACCTGCTGTCGTGACTGCTGAAAACTCCATATTTGGGACCTTGCCACTTATTGGCATCCCAGGGGATGTCACATGTGTCTATTCATTCCATTGCCGTAGATGAACAATCACACCAGCTAATCAAGTCTTTCTGGGAGTTTGAAGAACTTCAGCCAACCAAATCTCACTTGCCCTAATGTCAATTTCATTACCAAGAATCACATTCCATTTTGTAAGCACTAATGTTCTTCATATTGGTAGAAATTGTTCCCACACTCAAATAGAACAGTTTTCCCACCCAGTGTAGTCTCATGAACCAGCCGTTCTCAGTGCGTAAAGGGGTATGGCACAGGGGAAGGAGAACATCAGGTAACTTTTGCCAGGTTTTCATAAAATTGTCTTGGAATGTTGGGACTACCCATTAAGTGACCACAGTCGCATAAATGTCATTCTTACGCATTGATCGCATTTATTCAACTCATCACTTACTGCACTTTATTTTGCACTGTTGTGCTCAGTAGATATCGCGCAGGTCTATGATGTCACAAAAACGAAATTAATGGCATTCCATCATTTCATGGAAACCTAGTGAAAGTTACTAAACGTTCTCCGACAATAACTGGTTAACGAGACTACACTCAGTGTCAAAGTAGCGTAAGCAACCAATTATCGATCATCACCAATTATAGTCCAATTATCCGCGACTATCCAGAATAGAAATACAAATAAACAGGGTAGGATTTCATTTACTGACTGGACCTGACCCGCACTGACCAAATCAAATGCACTGTGTACACTTGAACCCGCTACCGCATTGTTCGGTGCAGTAAGACTTAGCCATCTTCACAACCTAAAAACATGTTAACGTTATCAGCCTATGAATTTTCGAGGAAGAAGTGAGAAGTAGGTGAATAAAAATGCTTACTATATAGGTGCAACTCAGTCTTGCATTGTGTTTCTCAATTGACTGAATGAACCATTGAACATGTGCTCTCACTACTTACCCGCGATATGATATTGATAAGAACACAAAGAATGCTGTTGATACAGAAATAATGATAAAGTAAGCCTCAAGCATCAGTGATGGAACTAGCATTGAAAAACAATAAAGATATAAAATTGGGATTTTGGGTTGCCCAAATAAGTCATAGTAACTAATAAAGCCACGTTTGTTCTAAAAAGTAAGAAAAAAAGAAAAGTAAAATGCCCCATGTAATTGTTCTGTATCTCTCTAAATCATGGTCACATTTAATGATAGCTTAAGTATGGCAAATTTTAAACGAAATGGTCTTTCACTATATAAAATAGGGATATAGGATGTACATTACATGGGACATCGAACCTTTCTTGCTTTCATACTACTTATAGCCAAATTGTGACTGTGCTAGTTCCCATTCTTGTTGCACAACCCTAAATTTTCAATATTTTTATATTTTCGATATTTTAATTACTAGTGCTTATTTATATAATTTGCTTAAGCCATAGTTGCTGCAGCAACAGCCATGATTTAAAAATGTTGCGCACACTAAGTTTCTCACTAGAAAAAGTGATATGACACTCCAAAATAGCCTGTACACAAAACTAACTTTGTACCAAAAAGAATGACATAAGCCATTTTTTGGACAAAATAGAGTAATATACATAAATTGGTATAAAGTAAAAGGTATAGTGCTTTCAACTATAAAAAAGTTATTGTTTCTAACTAGTAATTATGAATGAATTTGTGGGCATCCATCCCCGTCTAAAATCAACTGAAACCAGGAATTATTCATAAAAGTATAAAGTCTTGTTTTATGAACCTCAGTCAATATTGTCACGTTATAACCGCTGTGATTTGTTTGAATGAAAACCAAATGAAGTATGTATACTTCTTTTGTAGTCAATATTTTTAGTGATCTTTGCTATATTAACTGTATGTTGAACATCATTTTTTCGTGAGCTAACTTGATTTTATTGCTCTATCAGCACTTTTTGTTTGAAAGTGGCGGAAACATAATGAAGTACACTCTTTGTGTTTGGTATTTTGGAGTGACCCCACTGCAATTAATGTATGTATGTTGGACGTATTTTTTTCCACACAAACCAAAATATCTCTTTTCATATGGTATAAAATAGTTGAACCATGACAACCCAGATAATGTCCCTCTCCCTCAAAATTGGGGAGGTTATAAGTGACTAGCAAGTACCCCACCACATAGTGGCGCTTGATTAAGAATGCAGTGGCAAAAGTTATCTTGTTCAGTTATCATTCTCTACCATTGGTTAAGGTTACATAAGCTTCACTCTCCTACTCTCTTTTTCTGAACCATCTGAGCTTTTCTTCTACCCCACCTCTCCTATCTTCAGCTCTTCTTCTTGAGTCGTGGAACCCCCTTTTACTTTGTCTATCTCTCCTGTTTCTGAATTTTTGTCCTACTTTGAGAAACTTTTGTCTTCTATTTCTACTTTAGCCTTTTAAAAAAAACTAACCCCCGCCTTTTCTCGTCGATCCCACCCGCTTTTTAGTTATAATTAATCGCTCGCCTTTTTGCCTTCTCTTCCCTTCCATTTTAAAGCTATACCGCCTTACCTCACCGTTTCCATCAGTTAAGATTAATCGCCTTTTACCTTCTCTTCGATGAAACCTACGCCACTTTCCATCGTCTATTGCACCCGCTTTTTAGAAGTAACCAGCACATTTTACTGACTGTGATGACACTTTACTTAACATAACGGGACAACGCTTTACCGAACCGTACACAGCTCATGAATTATTCATGAACACACTCATCGTTGTCGGTCTTCGTCGTCGCCGTCGTTACTGACACACATGCGTATTATTATATAGATAATCCCTCAAACCCATGGTTTAATAATTACATAAAATATGTGCATAATACTAGAAATAAATGTTACTCTCTTAATTGTTCACAACTTCACTCTATTCACTCGCCAAGTACTACAACACACTGATTACTATTTACACTTCATAAGCATCAGCTAAATAGTGTCCTGCTAACCAGGTTAGCAAACAAAAAAAAATTCAAAATCCAACTCATTTTATAACTGACTTACTCTTAATTACAGCATATAGTAGCCACCACAACAAGAGCAGAATGAGACTAATGATACCAAATGCCAATGCTGCAATGATGAGACCATCTCTGTGTGTCTTCCACATCCTGTCACATGTATCTACCATGAAAATATTATGTAGTGATTATTTCACATATTTATGCAATACTAATGCATACAAAATGGTAGGTGGTTATAAGACTAAGTAATGCTTTATCCACTCTGGTCTGTAGTTTGCTGTTAAAAAAATAAATGAAAAAACTGTTGACTTGTCTCAATGAAATTTGTATGAAACATATTGCATGTGGAAAATCATATTTCTCTGCTAAACAAACCAGATTAAGAGAGTGGGGGTTTGGTGGGGAAGAACTATTTATCCATTAGAAGGTAGACTAATCATTATTAGACATAGCTTATTCATAACAACCCTCTCCTTTCTAAACTGATAATTGGATACTAAATTGCAGAGAGAATTATCATGAGAGTAAGCAAAGCAAGTGAGACACTATCAGTGGTAACACAATATAAAATCGGGGATATTTGTTTGTCTATGTATACATGTGGACATTCGTACATCATTTAGCACATTGCCCCTCATGACTTGATGTTCACTTGGGTGGTTGACCCTGTCATATTCTTCACTAAACAGAATCCATTGGTTTAGCAATCACTACATATATCATAGAATAATTCCTAATTGTTTACTTTATTGAATTTGGCTGTGTCTGTCATGATCTGAATGTTTTGGGATACCGTTAGGTCTTGAAAACTTACACTAACTCGAAAGAAAAGGAACTCCGGTTTTTAAGTTTTAACTGCACTCGCAAAAGAAAAAGTTTTATGCAAACCCAGCAGCTGTAACCACATTATCAAAAAAAAACCCAATTAATCTGCCTGGATAACAAGATAATAATTTTGGTATTTGTTTCAACTGTAATAAATATAGTGAGTGTAGACTATTCTCTTATATTTAACATTGCATTGAATACTCCAATGCACCAATCAGTAGTTATGAAACTGTTTTTAGATATATGGTGGAGTTATCTTTGAATGTTGAGATCTTGAAGCACAACTATTTTACTACTTCAGAAAATATCCAATCTGCAATGAACAATATTTATTACACTTGTCTGACAATATGGGAATGGGATTTCACTCTCATGCTTGTATTTTCAGTCACTGTCAGTTTGTAGTGAGCAAAGTTAGATGGAAAATATAAATATATTTGATATAAACTTACTGGTGAATTACAAAAACAGCAAGTTTATCCAACAACTATAGAACTTTGTACCTTTTTATTGAATAATTTAATTGGTCTGTAGCCATTCTTTTAATTATTATTCCAACTAAATGTCAAGAGAATCACAGAATCAAATAAAACCTAAGCTGTTCACGAAGCTATGTTTTATGCACAGATATTGAGAACATATCACGTTATTGAGGTTCAGTTCAAGCTGTACTTAAAAGTATATGTTCTGATATTCCTACACTGCTCTAAGGTTATTTATAAGTTAATATATACCTTCCTGAGGAGCCACCACTGCAGCTGTAGCAATCCACAACACAGCATCAACGAGTATAATGATGAAACTCAATATCCCAAATATAATACTGACAATTCCTGTATAAAATATGTATTAAAAATGTGCATATATACACTCTCAATCACATAACACTTACTTATCTTCCCTGACATTTCACCATTTCTGACAGCAAAGGTAACAACTACAATAATTAGACCCACAGACACTACCCATGACACAAGTCCAATGACCATAGCAGCAACATTCCCTCCAGTGAGTTTAGCAGCATCTAGTAATGTAGATAGTTATTCTAATAAAATACATATTGTTGGTTTATCGTTAAATTATTCTAAATTAATATTATTACGATTTATATACAAAATGAAATACCTAATAATTCTAGAATGATAATGACAGACATACAATGTGTCTCACTCCCTTACAATAAACATTCTCAAATGCACTAAAGATGACCAGGTCTACCATGGTAACAGAACATAAGCTAATCATAAGCTATCATCATAATTACTCAATAATCATGCATGTACACACCTCGTGTATTATATTTTCATCATCTAACAGCTGTGGGCCAACTGCATTGTCGGGTTATGTATTCTGAGGAGTCCTAAAATAATTTTTGTGTATTTTTCACTTAATCTGTTTTGAAAAAAATAACAACACAAGATGCAACTCTTGTGTCCTACAAATACACAACAAGTGACTAATACCATTCCCATTGTTACGTTAGCCAACTATGAAGAGAGTGCTTGTGAGATTCATCCCATATTTAACTTAAATTTACAGTGTTGATTTTGTAGCCCTTGCGATCTGTGTATCAAAAGTCCACCTAAATCTATATTTTGTATTAACTATTGTACTTATAATTGTTACATCCCCATACATAAAATTTTAAATGCAGAAAAAGAAATGCACTGCCACAAAAGTTGGATAAATTTAAAAGAGGGAAAAGTAAACAGAACACTAAATATAGTTAGTGCTAACTAGGATATTCGATTGTGACTAGCTTTTGTAGCAAACGAAGATAATTCACTACAGTATGGTAATCACACATATTATATTTTTCCAAAACAAACACAAATAATTCATAAGTCTTACTAAAAAAAACTGTTGTATAAAACTAAACAAAATTTATACATTTTTTCAATATGAAATAATAGAGCATAGTATACTAGTTGAAAGAAAATACAAAGAAAATGAAGAGCTGAGGGACAAGATACAGAATGATCATTTTGTATCAATTCATGACTAGTTATGCTATACTAGCTTCAATATCTTAGACTCACTAGTGCTAGTGCAGGCCACATCAAATCATGAACAACTCAGAGAAGTAGTTTGGTTTCTATAGCAAGACTACTACTGACTAGAGAAGCTATTCTCAACATGAAACACATAAACCACACTTAATTCTGAAAATAATATTTCAGTAAGAATAAAGCATACAAATTGGGACAAATTTAAGTCCAAATATTGAGAAACTAATTACAAGAACAATCTTGAGTATTTAGTGACTTTTGTAAGCAGTAACCAACGCTTTCAACAATAAAAATAATTCACAGCAGTCTCCAATTTAATCTGAGCTTATAATAAATATTATATTTTGAATCCAGTAAAATAAATAATATTGCAATACTTCATATCAGAGTACACACATACATTACATAAAAACTTACTGCTACACTATTTCTACAACCAACCCTTGATTATACTCACATCTAACTGTGGTAACTCCTCGACTGATAAACGTAGAATTATACACTGCACTGTAATCATATCTTAAATTGACTTGTAAGCTTGAAAGAGAAAAGTTATCATTAACTTGACCACTAACTGGAATATTGTCAGTGAAATTATTTCTGAAAGTTATATTACATGTTCCAAATGATTCAGCTTCACATGTGACAGAAGACAAACAGGGAGAAAATGTAACCTTCAACTGTTGACCTGACAATGTATCTGTTACATCTATAAGTGAAATAATAATAATAATTATAAAATAATAATAATAGTAAAAATAATAATAATAATAATAGTAATAATAATAATAAGAACAGTAATAATAATAATAATAATAGTAGTAGTAATAATAATAATTGAGGGAACGCCCACGCATAAGAAACTTCAGTGAAGGCAATAAATGCCTATTCAGAGAACAATAGAAGAATTAGTTGTTGATTAATGCCAATTAATGTCAATTGTCATATCTTGTATCTTTTTGTTAGTGTCATGTGAGTTGTGTGTGGCTGGGTTTTATATACTATGGATTGCCATGCACAGCTAGGAGTTGAGTGTGTTCAGTTTTGAGCAAGAGTTGTGCTGTTTGTATCTAATCTATTGAGACACCTTAAGAGAAGACATTGGGTTGCCCATATCTAGGGCTCAAACAAGATTTTACAGATCACCTGCACCAGCCTTAACCCATAAGAGACTACTACTCTCTGGTGTCAGCAGAAGAAGCTAACCTTCTCCTAACCACCCCCACAATAATAATAATAATAATAATAATTGGCGAGCGAGCATAGCGAGCGAGACACTTACAGGGGTAACACAATCGAAAATCGGTGATGTTTATTTATTTATTTGTATATATGTATGGACGTATGTATGTCATTTTGTACTTGGACCCTCGCGTTTTTGTGTTAGTTATGTGGTCGACCACGTCCCAAATTGCACTAAACAGAATCCTCTGGTTTATCGATCAGTACCCGTATCACCCTAGAAATTGAATTGTTTACCGTTTTGAATTCTTTTGCGGGTGCAGTTCAAAATTTAAGGGACTTCCATTTCTATTCGAGTTAGTGGTGGTGGTAAGTCAATGCGCTCTTTGTCATGGTTATAAGCCGTGCGCAACAGTATTTACTTGAAATACATTGTCCACTATACTACTGCGAAGGTAAGTCTGTGTAGGTGCATGCACACACAATTGTTCGCTGGACATACCAACACATGATTTACCATTGTGGTTAGACTATTGGACAATGGATTTTCAAGTAAGGAACGACATTGTTGCGAAGAGCGCATAACAATGACAAACAGCACATTAACTTACCACCACCACCCATTCAAATAGAAAATAAACTCTTGTACATTTATAAGTTTTAACTGTACCCGTAAAAGAGAATTCAAAGTGGTAAGCAATTCAATTTCATTGGATGATACAGGTAATGATCGTTAAACCAGAGGATTCTGGGATGGGGTCAACCGCCGAGCTAACACAAATACGTGGGTGTCAAGGTATAAAATATCATGTGTATGTCCACACATACTGTATATACAAACAAACATCCCCTGATTCTCAATTTATTGCCTTAGTATATAGTGTCTCACTCGCTTCACTCACTCACCAATTAACTTTAAAACAAGCAAGTAGGTCTTCTGTTGGCTATGGAAGACTTCTACTTACAATATCTATGCTGCAATGGCCCTAAACATTGCTCTGATTCTCAAGGAGTTAGAATTACTCAACTTTGCTAACGAAAGCATCGGAGTATGATGAGATAGCAAATGTTTAGTAATGAGAAACATAATTGGTCATATGGTCAGATAGAATTGTGGAGCCTTTGTTGGGGCTATAAGATACTGACGCTACACTAGGAGAGCAGCAAATTACAACTACTCTGTTAGAGGACTCACTCTGGATGATACAAACCAAGATGAAACTCAAGTAATTCAAGGTAAGCACATGAGCAGAAGTAGTGATTTGAGAATCAGATTTACAAGGATAAGTAGGGGACTGATTGTGCGGATCAAGATATAGGAACGCAAAGGAGCAGCAATGTTGGGAATGAAAATTGAATTATTGTCTTCTAAAACAAAGTCAGTAAATAATTATCAGAGTCTTGGTATTAGTGAATCATCCAATGAATGATCTTACCATCAAGCATTGTAGTGGTAACTATAATGCCAATCTAAACTTTATCTATGAATCCAGTCTGTGTCAGTGAAGCTCGTGATTAGACTGAGAGTGCAACTGATGTTATGATCGAGTTGACATAATTCAATACCAGCACAAGACAAAAATCTTTAACCTATATTAGCCAATGTAATGAAAGGTATTTTGTCAGATTAATACTGGAGTCATCGTCCGAACAATCTTGGATGAACCGTAAGTCCTCTCTTATCTCCTGTCCGTCTAGGAGAACAATTCCACAGAATGAGTGTGGACATTTTACAAATGCAATGGAAATTGATCCTTCTTGTCTTTGTGTTTTATTTCACTAAACGAGTGATGGTTGTTGCTCACGTGTTATATATTAGTATAATGTTGTCAGCATAAAATACCTGAGTTACTCTAATCAGATCATTGTGCTAACTTTAATAGTGATTTACTCACTGAAGTCTGCTAGGTGCTCAATAACAAGGAGGTGAGTAATTCAGGACATCATCCTCAGAGTGATTCATCGGTAAAAAGAAGAACAGTACAATTACTGTCAAGTCACCTAAACTTTCTGAAAGTTTAGACAATATTGGGAAAAACACTCACCCTATGTCTTTTTTTAACCTATAGTTGTGAAGTTCAAATTCAACTCGTAATTAGAGATCGTATATGATCTCTCTACCTACCCATTGCAGTAACTGGAAAAACATGGAAGTTTGCTTGTCCATATCATGGACCCTATCATGTTCTCATGAATTTTACAAGAACAAACATTAAAGTACCTCAAAAAAATGATCCTGGATCTAGATCCCACTTTATCTTGTACACACCACACTGGTTACATTTTTCTGTCAACTAGGGTGGAGCGCCACCTAATGGTGGTGATTCATATTCGACCTTGTTTTTCAGGAGTGTCACCTTCTTTCTCAAGACATAAAAAAATACCAGTCTCTACATGGATGAGCTCTAGTAGCTATTTAGGACCTTTAATTTGATCGAGAACTACAAAAAGGTTAAAGTGCATGGAACAACTGCATATTGATAAACAGAACTTCTGGCTACCTTCATTGAGTTAATGGTAGTTTCTAGGTTGCTACTTAAAAACAACTGCGGAGATGATTAGGCTGTTATATATGTACATCTGTACTCATATAGATCTATATAATTGCATTACATCAACATTTATGTATGTAACATATCTTGGATAATAAATAATAATAATAATTGTTCAGTCAAACATGTTAGTCATATTTTATTTCAAAATGAGTGCACTCATTGGAACATCAGTTCCCAACATACTAATTTAATACTGAATTAAAAATAGTATTATCATAACAATATGCCACTTACTTATAGCATCTGACATGTATGGTACACCTCTGACATTTTGTTGTCCATTAATTGTTGTGACTTCTACAAAGTACATACCATATTCTATTCTAGATACTTCTAATGTCACTTGACATTTCTCTCCTGAACAATCTTCTATCTTAATTTTATTAATAATTGATCCAGTGGCATTTGTTAATATAACTTCATATACAAAAGTTATTCCTGTACATGGGTATACCTGTTTGAACATGAAAAGAGAGCAAAACATGCTTTTAAATAGTGGAATTGTTGTTGATAAGGTGAGATGAATCGAATTAATTTATATTATTAATAATAATACCATTACAACAAAAAATAAAGTACCAAAGGTGCGAACCCTCAGCGCTATTAATCACAACCTAGCTATTACAATATAATCTCCTTCCAAAAGAAAAAGCAATATGTTAGCTATTTTAAAAGGCCTTAATATAGCTCGACCAATAATAATAGTACATGGAAACTCTGTCGTCATAAGAGAAGAAGCTAAACTGGCCAGAAACACTCACTGATATCAATGCGAAACTTTGTTTCTTTCAACTTCGTTAACTTCCCTGAGCATAAAACAAACTACACCGCTGGCTGCAAGAAATTATTTGTTCACGTGATTATGACATGATGCTAGGGGGCGTTGCCCATAAAAGCTGGTACCTACCGCGGAGCTTGACGATTAGCCTGAAATAAAAAAAGGAGCACAATAAAAGGTCTTAAATCTTCGTCCAGAGTAAGTTCATACCTAAATCAACTGTTAATTGTCAGTATTCTTCAAAATCAGAGTGTGACAGACAAACAGACAGACAAACAGACAGGACGACTACTATAACCCTCTCGCACATGCGCGCTTATGGTTAAATATACTTCAACAACTGCTCTATAATAATAATATCAAGTTGAATTTAACTCACTTTGGACTCAACAATAAAACAATCTATTGTAATCTATGTATGGTGCAACTGTACTGTTCAAGTTCAACTATCTGCATGTTGGGTCCCATTGGTATTCAGATGACTACAATGTTAAGAAACTGAACACCGTAGCAATTGTCTTGTAGAAAACTAACCAAGGGCATGACAATACAGTTATAATCTTTGTATGTGCTAGTATTACATTTTGGTGTTCCTGTAACAATAAAACTGGCTCTCTTTGTGCAGTAACAGTATTTTGTTTTTACTTGCTTACCAAAGCTGTTGATGACTGATGAAATTTAAATGAACAAATACAACTTACAAGTCTCGGCCACTCAGCTTGCACTTCAACAACTGAATCTCCAATGAGGGGAGTCACTGAAACCATAGGTGTTTCCGGAGCTAAAAAGAGAGATGGTAAAAAATAATTTTCAAGATCATTTATTGCAAAGTTAAAATTTAATTATAGTTCTCTAAAAGTGCAGTGTGGCATGTGAGCTATCATTGTCAAGTAATGTGAAGAGTTCATTGAAACCAGCACTTCAATCAAAACATATATGTAGTCATGTTTATAGATGTAGCTAAACTTGAACAGGTGTATCATATATATTTCATTAACTTGGTAGAGTAAGCTTGATATACTCTACTACATGTGTGTAATATAAACAAGCAATGCATGAGGTTTTTAGAAGTTCGCTAGTAATAAACCAGCACAGTATCCAGCAGAAATACTTGATCACAAACTAACCTGTAATTCCACCAAGCAGAAATTAAAATACATCCTACTTTTGCATCTCAGACTCAATTAAACACATCTGAATGTAAGCTTCATTTGCTCACTGCATTTAATCACTGAATAATTAGGCGAGCGAAGCGAGACTCTCACTGATGAGTCTCAATTGAGATTTTGGTACATTTTACTTAAGTTCATCAAGTGTAAATGTTGTTACTAGCTCAGTTAGATAACTAAAAACTCCTTACCAAAATATATCACATCACTGTTAACCAAACTGGATCCACATTGTAGTGATGTGCATTCTAAATCTGAAGTAAATCTCACCACTGAAGTAAAATTTAAATTATTATTTGTACTAGATATACTGCTAATGTTGAATCTATTAGAATCTCCAAACACAGCCTCCAGTCTACCCATGTTATATGCATACTGAGTCTCTGTACTTCCATTGAATCTCCATTCCAATACATTATTAGTCGTATTTATGGAGCAGCTGTGAACTTGTATATGTAAAGGAATATTTGTCCCTCTGCATACAAATATATTATCTGCCATAATGGTACTTTGCATTATCTCATAGTAGGTTTCATCTATATAATACAAAATCAGATATGATAACTATCAATTACAATAACTGCAAAAAATTATTTTAGAATTGACAATTAAAAATTGATTAATTCAATTGATAATTTGGTAGATAAAATGTAAGCACAACTCATTATTATTTCACAACAGAATTGAAAACAAAAACTCATAACAGATGATTAGTGTTAGTTATTAGGATATTTTTAAGAACTTAGTTGATATAATACCAAATAATTACTGAACAGTCGTCAATTCATTACTCTGTTAGATGAACCAATAACATGCTACATATACATACATAAGTATATTATATTTCTATCAGTATTTAGTCTAACTTTAGACACTTACGATACTATCTTGCATTGTAGTGCTTGCTAGACAATGTACCAAGTGTAATAGTTTATACCTTTTGACATCGTAACCTCATATATGCGGGCGAATACAGATCCGCGTTCTCTGAATAAAAAAAAAATCTATTTTAGATGATTACGTTAGTTCTTTTTTATACATAAAGTAAGCATTATACTTCCTTTTAAAAAATATTGAACCAGTTACTTGCAGGTTACAATTTTTTTTAATTGTCAGAGAAAGGAGATTGAGAAATATTTTTGACCACAAATTTCCAAGGCACCGATATAGCCCAAATTTTTGGTTACCTATGGCCTTCAAACATTCAGAATAGAAAGTGTGTAGCCTATAGAGAGTCCCACAGCATTTTGGAAGAATATGGAGATAATTTTTTTCCTATCAGACATCGAGAGCAATCAATAGGTCTATTTCCTTGGAGTCTTCTGGAAACCTGCTGTTAGATTAACTGATTTTGGTTCATTTTCAGGCTTTTAGAAGCTTATTTGCTTGTTATCAGGCTATAATTACCTACTTTAGATGTCTGGCTGATTTTTTATGTTGTTTTTTTTTGCGGTTGCTTAGCAGTAGATATTTAAAAATCTAATTCAAATTGTAACAGACGCCCGAAGTGCTAAAGAAAGTCAGCATCAAAAGGGTTAACCTTTGTTTTCTTAAACCATAAAATTATCATTAAATGATAAAGTGCCAACTGGAGTGCTTGCTTAATCCTTAGACTGTCTTTTTTTGATGACCTATTAGAATACTGAAAAATGTTAGAATATTTTATTTTTATTCCTTTTTTCTAAAATTTTCCAAAATAATGAATTTTAAAACATGTTAAACTAAACGATTTACTATCAGGTATACTCGTCAGCCAAGAGGCGAGTTAACAATTCAGACTTATCACTGGTACCAGCTGAAGCCAATGTCAGAGATGATTCAAGGTTCAGACAGAGCACATGGCTTATTCAGTTCTAGTTGCTGAATTATGAGCTTCTGAAGCCTCTATTATAAAAAAGGCAGATATACACTCAAAGGTAATGGTTTAAAAATTGTAAACAACAACAACAAATAATTATAACATTTGTTTCAATTATTTTATTACAGGAAGTCAGAGCAGCGCATAAACAAACAAACAAACAAACAAACAAAAAAGAATGGTATAGTATTATAACCTATTGTTTTAAAAAAAATGAAGAATTGAGAGTGGTTTAATTTCGAGAAATCTCAGTTCCGACCGTCAAAGAGTTTACATAGGAATTATCCGCTTAATTTCCATACAAACAATGTGTGCCAAATAAATTATAAGAGACATAATATTGAACAGAGCAGAACAAAAAATATAAGTCAAGTATTATTTATTTGGGCAGTGTGAACTAACAGGTATTTTCAAATAGATATTTCATTTCATTCAATGTTATTTCCATACACTACCAGCTATAAATTTTGCAAAATTAAAAACTTCTTAATACTTAATAGAAATTTTCACATTAAAATATTCCCATTATTATGCATTCTATCTCACAACTAGCAACCATAGCATTCAAGTTTTTTATGCTGAGCGTGCTTATGTCAAACACTAGTACAATAATTTTACAATCTCTTTCCCATGTTCCAAAAGTATGCCCAGTGTCCACAACTCTGATGACTATTGTGAGCCAAGTTTGATAGCCACAATGAAAGTGTGACTATACATTTCTTAACATAGCTAGGCTATTGAGTTAGACAAGCTGCAGTTATATGACTAAAGCAAATATCCCTATAATGACAACTAATTTAACATATAATAATTATTACAGTAAATATATGCCAAAAAAACTTCCAGAAAATGTAACAACATTTTGTCTCTTGCGTGTTAGTTTTTTTAAAGTTTTGCTGGACAATCATTCATCACTTACTTTCAACTCGCAGTTTGAATGGAACTATTTTTTGGCTAATAGTATTTGGCAATCCACACCAGATTTTAGTTATGTTTAATTCAGTAGTTTTCAGTATGTCAAAAGCCAATGTTGTATTAAAATTAGTGAACAAATCTCCATTCATAATTCCTCGAGTTACTTCAGTATAGTATTCTGTGACACCATCTAATGTAATTTCATTGTATGGCGGATTAGGTTCAGCATTTCCTCCATCATTTCTTGCAAATGTCGCTTCTGATCCATTAGGAAACTCAGCAAACCAAAACAAGTTTCCCTGTATAGGACCTGCGATACATGAAATGAGTTCCACACACTTTCCCTGGCCATCATCTTGGGTAGATCTGGATATGATGTCAATTGAAGCTAAAAAGGAATAATATATTACAGCTTACATAATCAAATTAAATTAATTATCTTTTATACCATTACTTATGCTGTGGAATAATCATATAAAGGGAAGTGACAAAAGCATGTCATGTGTTAATAGCTATTTCATATTAAATAGGTGTAGCTATGCATCATTCTCATTTACAACTACATTCCAGTACTGTATTCATTTGTAATGATTAAATTTGAGCCAAGTTCCAACAATTACAAATTCGGCATAGTGATGAGCATAAAATTATCTTACTGTATAATACAAAGTCAAATTTGTATTTTTTTTTTTTTGCTTTCTCTATTGCTTATAGACTGAGCTAAGGCTAAATATTTTGACACTTAAACTATCAACTAAATTGACGTAATTGTTTGCAAACATTTTAACAGAATCTTCCAAGAAGGATGGAGAAGACAGTTAGGTCTGCTGTTTCTATATTTGTTCATTCACTAAAAAGTGCAGGTTGAACACTACACCGAACTTAGTGGATATTCAAAGCCTTCTAACCTTATGAGCCTGAAACAGATTGATTACCGATAACTTATTCACCAGCTATGATTGTTGCCAACGCTATCTAGCAGCATCTTCCTAGATTACCTAAGTTCAGCATAAAAATCTGCTAGTACAGCTAGCTAGTCCAATAAAATCACTCGCTCTCTATTAGAACTTACCCTCAACTGTAAAAGCAAACACTAATATACAGTATACCGAAGGTAATAACATGATCATGCCGACAGCGAGTAACTTAAAGAGGTGATTAAAAAGCAAACCCAGAAAAAAATGCTGAGTCAGGATAGTAAACAAGGGTATTCCCCAGGTACTTCGTCCTCAATAAATGCGGTGCAGCAGTAGCTAATACCAAATAGTAATGTTGACCAATATTCATTACCGAAGTGGTTTAGACCGGCTGCACTTTATGTGGACATGCCATGAATATCATTAAAGACCGTTGGAACCGTTGAAAGTTGCTAAAATAGCAGACTTCGGACGAAACGTACTAGGTATCAACAAAAAAAAAAAAAAAAGATGCACAGGGTAAGACCTTCTGAACTATAAGAGTTTGGATTGCTACCACAATTTTATTTCTGGCTGGGTGAGGGAGGTAGTAGTTAAAGTTTTTGATAAGAAGAGAGTTGTGCTAGGTTAACACTGCAAATTTTGAATTAATGTAGTGGTGTTAATCTCGCTCGCACTGACTACGGCAGTTCGGAAGGGCAGCCCGAGTTGTAAGTTCGGGCCTAGCTGTGTAGCCAGTGAGGGGATCGAAAATGGAGGACTTTGCTGCCCTTGTCGTCTGCCCCGTACAAGTATCGCTGTTGGGATGGCAACCTTGTGGCAGTAACTTTCGTGGACGTTGGAGTACCGAGGGAGGACTCGGTCTTAGCTTAGGTCTTCTACTCCAGCTTCAGTCACACCTTGTCCTGTCCTGTCAATCTCTACTACTACTTTCTTGGTATGTTGGCATTGTGCAAGTCCAAGCCAGTCAAACTATCTTTGATAGAACCATACTCATCTCAGTATGTCCCGAAGTCCTTACACAGGGTGAAAAAAGTCCATTTACAACCATAACAAAATCCGTACACTGTCTTGGTAATTAGAATTAACAAAAAATTTACAAGGCTGCAGAGGTTAACAAACTAGTTATTAATACATACACTAAATTAGGATTTTATTTTGGTTGTCAATGGACACTTTTCAGGCAGTGTTAGATAGCAGTTTGCCTGTATGCTTGTCTCAGATATTCAAACCTGAGTATTTGAATATGAACTACTGTGAACTCCTAACTGTTGCTAGTGACTATCAAATCACAGTAACTGAGCAGCAGAGCTTGCTGGTGGAATTCAAAACTAAGGAACAGGCACAGTCTAAGTTGTGGTATGCAGATGTGTGCTGGGAGAATTACTGCGTCACGCTTTAACAGACTAACCCAGCCCAACCCTCTATTAGCCTCATCATATATAGCCATATGCCACCCAGAAATGTCTAAGTTTAAGAGTGTGGTGACAAACTGGGGGTGTGAGCATGAGAAAGTTGCCATTTCTAAATATTTATCGATAATGATGAAACAGCATCACCAGTTTTAAGTCAAGGAATGTGGCTTTTTTTATTTCTACAAGTCACCCATTTATTGGTGCATCACCATATGGTCTGACTGAGCATAGCTTACTTGGTAGTAATATGAATGATTACGTTTGAAGCCATAAACTTCAGTGCCGTCACTATCACGTTTTTCCAAACAAAAAGAAGGATCTTGCACAGCCTCTGACATTACATCATTCTTCAGTACGGACACTAAAACCAAATAAAAAATACAAAAAAACAACAACAAAACAGCAAACACACAAAAAAATTTTTTGTTAAATCAAATGAATTATTCTTACCTTGATTTCACAAATCCCTTCATTGCAGCACGTACACGTGATTAAATAAATTATAGTGGTGAATACAAATGACTGGTGCACTTATTTTAGGTTCAGTGCCAATTTTTTTGCCCTAGAAGACAGCACTGTGATTTTGTGTTGTGGACAGAGAGTGATATACATCATTGAAAGAATTTTTCCCAATCGGGAATTTTGGCTTGACAAAGTTGCTCTTATCCAGCATTTCTTTACTGTGGCTATTCTACCAGAATTGTTGGGAAAATTCTATTCTAGGACAGAAGAACCTAAGGTCACCAGTAGCACAGCCCATGATCCTTGTGGTAGTGGAACACTAGAAGATACTACTGATGGCAAAGATCACAGTAGCACATCCAGCAAGATTTAACTGTATTGCTATTGTAGGAGATGACATGGTGGTTGGGTGCGACAACAGAGCTTGTGAAAGAGAGTGGTTTCATCTAAAGTGTCTGAAGCTTCAAGATTTCCCAAGCACTAAATGTTGGTACTGTCCAGACACTATAAAACTTATAAGGGGGAAAAAAGAAAAAAATTAACTACAAGAACGCATTTCTTGTCATTTACAATTTTTGTCATTTACAATAATTTTATAATCAATCAAATGGTACAACTGAGTCACACATGTTAATTAGGGCACTTGTCACACAAACAATTTTGTCTAGTGCTGTAACTTGGTCATTAGAATTGACAAAATCTATAGGCTGTATAGAACTGAGGATAGAGTACTTTTGTCTTATGTTGCCAATCACACGCTCCACGTGTATACGAACATTGGCAATTTGCCGAGTCTGCTCTACTTCAATTCTGCTCAACTGCTTTTTGCCTTTTGTGAAGGCTGGTATTTTTAAAGTAGAACAATAAGTCCCAACTGAATCCGAGATGTTAAATCCACGGTCTGCAAGAACCAAGTCCCCTGGAACCAAATAGGATAAAAGAGAGCAATGTTCTGTTAGGTATTTGTCGCTTGTTCTTCCTCCCCATCCCTCACAAATGTAAGCGACGGTTCCTTGGGGAGTAACTCTAATAAGATATTTCACAGTGTTGTGATGTTTATGATTGTGAAAAAGTTCGGGCTCTTGCTAATAGATTAGTAGCACACTCTAGGAAGATCTCGAAACAATCTATTATCACAACACAGTTTGGAAAATGTTTTCTGAATTCCATGGCCATTGTCTTTTTAAGAGCATCCCTATCTGGTCATACAAGGAGAGGTTTCAGTTGCTAATACAAAACATTTACTGGCTAATGGTGGCACTACTGACCCTAAAACGATAGGCAAGGTCTTTGGCCATTGAGACCAAGACGCAGTCTCATTAAAGTAAGTTATAATAAGCTGTTGAAAGGGGGTTAAAGTAGAATTCTGTCTGAGTTGATGTTTGACATACTGGAATATAACATTAAGCAGCTCCCAAGTACTCAAGCCAGTAAAAAATAAAACTTTTTCATCATTGTTCTTAAAACTTTCCTCATTATACACTAAGTCATTCACTTCTTTTAAGTTTTGCTACTTCTTTCTTCAAAATATCCTCCTGTTCCTTACCTCTTCTGTTGATTTCTTCATGGGCCTTCTCTGCTTCTGATGAGATGTACTTATATTATTGTCTATTACAATGATATTCTCCTCTAACTCTCTAATGTAGGTAGATGTTAAATCCATCTGTCCTGTTCTATTACATATCATTTCTTGATCTCCAACAACTTCATTGCCAACTACACATGCAGCATTACCTTCAGCATCATGTACTTCATCATCTTCATCATTGTCTCCATTTACTTCATCAATTGCATCATCTTTATTGTTGTCTTCATTGCTAACTCCATCAATGGCTACATCATCATCAACTCGAGGTCTCTTTCTACTATTTCTAGCAGCAATTCTCTCATATCTATCCATGGTTTGACTGCCAGAATGACCACTTTGGTAACCAAGCTTTAGAGATGGAGCCCAGTCAGGGTTGTCCACATCATACAGCATTGCAGGACTTCCAAAAAAAGGATCAGAGGTTACTCGAATTTCTGGATAGCCATTTATATTTAGATGATGGTTCGTGTGAAGGAGAAGATTGAAAACTGTACCATTGAAGAAGCTATATTACAAATGACAGCGTAAATTAAATAGTACATAAGTTGTTGTTATTATTAGAGTAGCAAGTAGGCGTTCAATTTTTTTGTTTGTTTGTGTATTTTATACTTTCATATAGCGACATTATTTGTTAACTATTTTGAGCTTTTCTGGATGTCTGAAACAAACAGTGCAGGAAATAGTTTTGTGGTGAAGAACATTGGGCCGAGTAGTTAATTGTTAAGTGCATAACATCAGTAGCATAATGAAACCATTGCCGGAATACTTTGGAAATGAGCACATTAATGATGCTATTTTGCTTAATATTCAGAAAATCTTGCAAATTGGCCATAAAAATATTATGCCAGGACTACATAGATAGCTACTGAAAAGGAATCTGGGGCAACCAGTAGGACCTAACTTAATGAATTTTTCTTCAAATTCTCCCAGCAATATTTTTCCTAATTCACACACACACACAAAAACAACAACATAATGCTTGTAGATTCTCCTTAAATTCTATATATTGAAATATAAATAAGTATATTTTATTACTTGCATCTATAATAAAGCATAACTAAAATAGCTAGCTAGCTATTTGTAGAGGTTTGCTGTGAAACTTGCTCACTCACAGCCACAAACAAAATAAACATCATGATGGATCAGCTGTATGAGTCCATATTCACCTCATAGCTACTTGGTCCAACTTTCTTCATGGTTCCTTCTAAAAGCTAAATTTTCCAGTCATTTTTAGTGAAAAGTATCCAGCTTTTTAGGGAAATAACTACTAGCCATAGTTAGCTACAACATTCATAACTATAAAAAATATATATTAAACTTAGCTATTCGTTATAAAATTGAAACTTCATAATCAGAACTATCTTTTTTCCAAACTATTCCAACCACTTAGCCAGCTACTACTTTAATAAAATAATAGCTAGCAATGGATTGTGGATATAATAGTGTTAGTACAAACTAGCTAAATCTAACTGTGTAGCTAAACTTCTGGTTAGCTAAAAATTACAATTAAAAAAAAAACATAGCTAAACCACAATGGAAACTCTGATAGCATACTGTCTAATGAGCAAAATTTCCATTTGAGCCCTCCAGTGGAAAAATTATTGTTTATCATCTCTTTTAAGCTATATTTTAATAAAACAGTTTAGAAAACAAATAATGCTTTAGCTAATATTCATAAAATAATACTAGAAGGATTCTTGGGGCCATCAGCATTATGTACTTTCCTCTACTTATTCTCAAACTTGCACTATTACTCAAACATTTTGTTAATTATTCAGAATAGCTATAGCCAATTTCTCATTGGCTGTATAGTGTTTTTTATTATTATAAAATAGCTATTATTTTTGTCAATTCCTGGAAATAGCTAGCTAGAAGTTATTCAATATCTTTATTTCAGTGCTATATATAGTTCATGATGAAGTGGAATTCAATGAATTCATGTCGTTATGTTGAATTCCAAGTCTATGGGCCATTACACTACGAATAATCAATAATAATATTTAAGTTGTTGTTGGTGTTTTTCATTGACAATTATTTGGTAACAGCTAAATAGGGTATTATTGTCTGCTTCAGTGTAAGAATTTTATTAACTTGTGTAAGTGGCTCACTTTAAGCAATTAGCTAGCTAGGCATGAATTATAGTCAGGAGTTATGTCTCGTGTAAATGTTAGATTTGAGCTTGCGCTATTTTGACTTGATTGAAGACTCTTTCAGAGTCAAAATAAAAAAGAAATACATTGACACTTATAGTTCATCAAACTAGAATTAGCTAATCTAACCATCTAGTAGCAAGAAATGAATCTACTAGCTAGACCTCTAAGGTGAATAAATCGTAACTTTGTCACGTTTGAGTTAAGCAGGATGGGGAGTTAACATCCTAACCGAGGAATATCCATCCTAGTACGCAGGTTCCGGTGAGGAGGCGCAAATAGGTCCTTTTGATACATAAATCAGCATTTAATTGACATGCGAGACTGATACTCTGCCATCCCTGCAGGTGGTCTGGCAGGAGATGTGCATGGGAAGATGCACACAGTTATATAGCTCACACTAGGCTTGCTTCACAGTTAGCTAAAGACAATGAGTTAAAGAATGAGGAGTTCCAACACCAGTGCCCCACTGATTCCAATCCCACTCTCTCTAAGCCTCTGAAGGAAGTTTTTGTGCCCTTTTGACTTAAAATTTGAACAATCATTTTGTAACCATTTTTGGGGGAAAAGACAGACAGGATAGATCATATAAAATAGAAAAGCCACATTAAAGCTCTCTTTATTTAACTTGAAATTTTTTTCATTGGTAACATCACATACAAGTTGTTGAATATGTTTTAGTGAGCTAATTGAAAAATTAAGATGTTTATAAAGTAAGTATATTTCGTTTAAATCCTTTGATTTGTTTCAATTTCATATATAGCATAATAACAATTATTCCTTTATACACATAATAATTATTAATAAATTATTTCATTACAAACATAGACTTATAATAAGTGATTCATAAAAAAAATACTTTTGAGAACATCATTTTATTTTGAACAAAAAAATATCCTAGCTAGTTCAGTAATAATATGTGATATAAAAAATGACAACACCAATTGTGTTAAAAATTGTCGTTCTTAGACACCTGCAAAATATAATTGAAACATAATTTGAAACCATTTCATGGTCAAGAGTAATGTTGCAATCTACACGCCTATACACAACATGTTACTCTAAAACAATTTATTAAATTCCCTTGTGATGACCGTAATTGTGAATTAGATACCACACACTCACAAATGGATTAAGGTTGTCAAGAATTAGTGACTGGTTCTTCACGCTCTAATATTCTACAAAAATATGTATAGCACACTCAGAATGAAAGTAGCTTTAAGACATTCGAATGTGCCTAATACAATAAAATATTGCTGATGGAGCAATTTGGCCAAATATTAGTGGTCTGAAGAATAAGCAAAACTTATGAAGATTAGGTACAATAACAGCTTAAAAGTGAACGTAGCTACTACGCAATCTGTATGGTGCATTTTGTGATAAAAGCATGAGTTTAGTACATACCTACATTCTACACACATCATGATGTAGTAAGTTGGCTAAATAGCTACCGGTCTGTGAAATATTTCGCCATATCACAATCTGACTCATGTTATGAGTACTTTATATATAATTATATATATTATATATATATTATGTGTATGTGTGTTTGTATACAACATTGCTCAAATATTAGCTGAGCTATCTGCTCTTTTAAACTCCGCTAACTACAATACCTCACATTGATATTATACAAAATTAATCAGACTTTACGATTGTACTTAATCATAGCTAGCAATTTACTCCAATAATAATAATAAATGTGTATTGATTGCTATAGGAATCCAGCAGGATTGCTAAGGCTTTTCAGAATATATTTGTAAGTGAATGTCATGCATGTGATTGTAGTAATGTGATTGCACATCTGATATCAAAATACTCTATCAAAAAATCATATAGCTGAAGGTTTGTCATAATGAAAACTGAGTGACGATGAAACCAATTAAAATTGCAGGACATACAAATGTATTTAAATACAGAGAAAAAGTAACAAACTTTTATGAGGCAAATATAAAATTGTTAATATCATGTCTGAGAAGATAATGTATGACACTTTGATTACATTGATACCCATAAGTGCAAGAATTAAATTAAATTACACAATGAACAAAGAAAATATTACTCCTTGACCTACATGTACCTATGCTTTTTAAAGAGTAATTGAATATATAGTTACTAAATTTGTTCAATATTCTTCATAATGCAGCCCAATCTTTGGACAGTTTGCTGGCCAACCAACTAATAGCCAAGATATACTAGCTTTGATAGAACATTAATTGTGTAGAACAGTAATAATACCTGTCTATTTATTTATATAAACTTACAATAAGTCTATTCATAGTATCATTACTTGGAATGCTTAAAAAAGATCCTATTTTGTGTTTGCTATTGTACCTGAGATGTAATTGTATATTTTCCACTCTTATGATTGAGAGGCAAGTAGTGATTGCCTTCAGTATTGTCACTATCTTTCTCCAGTATTCCGTATTGTGGCGTTTGATTGTTCTTTGATGTATTAAATGAAACAGAAGTAGCAACAGATTGTTTGAAATCAGTTGTGGCATAATAATACTCATCCTAAAGAATCAATAACAAGTTAGTGACATTGTTGTAAAGTGTGATATAGTTAGTTACATGATGCTACTGAATGAATTTTGCTAATATTATTATAATAAAATATAATAGAAGCCATATAAAGCAATTTAACATTACGAGAGGAAAAAAATTGATTTCTTTCTTATACAGTTTGCTATAGTTCTGACATGTAGCATCTCTTTCATAATGTTTACATTTTGCAATTATGAGACATAATTAGTAGTTTGACTAAACTGATTGCATGCAAAAATTTTATTAAACTTTTTATAATCAAAGAATATCAATATAACATGGCAAGCAAATTTTAGCGTTCTTTTTAAAAATAATTTTAACAAAATAAGTAGTCAATAAAATAAGGCCAAAACTACTAGCTCCTTACTTGATTAGCTGATTTATCCTCTTGGTTGACTTGTCTAGTTTTCATGGCTTCTTTAATCTATGATGACATGAGAACAAAAATCAGCTAAATACACAACTACGCGTGAATCTATTGATAAAAAAGAAACCCCAAAGATATAATCTGACTTGTTGGAGAATAGTTTCTTTAATAATCTACTAAAGTAACACTATTTTGAGACTCCAGCAAGGTCCATATCAAATTAATAAGTTGAACTTCAATAATCACATTTCAATTATAATAATTATCGTTATCTTCATATACTCCACAATGAGCCAGGCTAGAGAAAATTTAGCAGAACATACTGGGCTAAAATATGATGATTATGTCGCGTGCTATCTATGGAAGGCACATGACCTAAAAATATTAGTAAGCCTACAGTAGATTGAATGTTAAGATTTGTGTCATCGTTATTCCTGGGCTAAAATAACCTAAACCTACTGAATGTAATGCCTAGATATGAGTATACAAGCCTTCACTACAATTGTGATATGTTTAATCACAATTAACCGATTAGTTCCGATAGGCGCGTATATGCGACCACGAACTAAAAACCGGTAGTTCCGATAGGCGCATAAACGCGGCCAGAGAAAAGCTGCTTCAGTTTGGTTTTATTACAACTGTTTGGACTGAGGTAGCCTAGCCTGGAGTCTTTGTGGTTAAAGTACAACCAAGTAAGATTGATAATAGATAATAATTTGTAGTTAGCTGCTGTAGCTTTCAAGTAACTCCTTCTAGAAGGGTCGACCGCGACCGCGTCCAAAAAAGAATTCCGTTTTACGGCGCCCCGCGGCAGTAATTAATTCCGGAAGTAATCGGTTAATGTGTTTGAACATTCTGAAGAGATGTTATATGTTACTTCGGGTTACGATTATAGTAAATAATATGCATTCTTCTCATGATGGTGTTAACACATAAATATAATAACAATAAGCATTATTATGATATTAAATTTACAATAATCAATACTGACAGGATAATGACTAAATTATAACCATGAGCCTTTGAAACAGGAAAACCCAACACAAGGTTCAAAGATATGCAAAATGCCAAATATATAATGAAAATCGTTCCAAGTACTAATATATAACATGTATGTAAAATTAAAACTTACTGCCACAGTTCGTTCTTCAGCAACTCTAGCAGTACCATGCTGCATCGACTCTTCAATCATTTTGTGCGCTGATGTTGACAAGCAGTATTCAACTACTTTTCTTCCTTTGTCATCAACAATCATTCCCATATCATCAACCTTCACCATTTTAGGATTATCCTGCATTACATAGAGTTAAAATGTAAGCTTGTGATACAAATTGTGTTTATTACAAGTAAACTGTCAATAATAATAATATAGTGGCACTATTAGTATAGTTTTTAATAGATGAATAATTTGATGGCATAAGTATAGTATTCAAAAATGAATTGAAGCACCAAAGGTGCAAACCCTCAGCGCTACTACAATAATACTGGCTAGCTATTACAAAATTATTTAGGTAAGTTAATATTAGCACTCTTCTAATTAGCACTTCTCACAATGGACTCATATTATTATAATATATTTGTGAATTTTTTAAGTTTTCCGTTCTGAATAAAAGATAAATTTAAAGACAATGTTTGAGATGAACGATACATTTAAGAGGGTCTAATATTTCATATATTTATAACATTTTTATCCAAATTCCTTATTTCTTCGATGTTATTTAAAGCCCAATTAAATAACTAAATTTATATGTAATGTGTGACCATCAATCATCAATCAATAACACAACTTGTCTTTGGGTCAAGCCATAAACCAAATATAAGATTTCATCGAAGCCAAGAATACTAATTCTAACTCTCTATTAACATACATTAACTCTATGGGATATCAAAAGGTGTCCATGTATACAGTTTGGGAGAACCTTTAATGAAGACTACTGCATAGATATAATTATTTGCAAATTTCAGAATATTTTCTCAAAGTTTTTCTAGCAAAGGCAAGAAATCACCAACAATTTTAGGATTGCAATTATTAGCTCTACTTTGAAAAATTATTCAACTATTCAAGGAATCTCAAAGTGACACTTACAAAAATTTCCCACTAATAGGAATAAACTATAAAGACACTCAACTAATATATCAGTAGCCCACCATTGGAAAGGATGTGGAATTTCAATTTATGGTTTGAGAAATTTGTATCAAAATAGGACTAGCAACCAAATCTAATTATTTCCAAAATATGCACTGTCACAGTATCTATAAGGTTCTATGGTTATTTAATCATTCAAATCAGCACACCAATAATATCCAGTTATATGTGTATAAATAGCAGTACTACCATACTGTATTAAGATGATATTATGTTAAATACAATTCATACCATCATTTCCTCATGTACTTCCCCTGGCGTGATCCAATTTGGTTTTGTTTTATTATTCATAAAATCTAAAGAAAATGTAAGTTACTGCAACAAATATTGTGGCAAATATATTATGTAACTACTTTGAGGCTATACTTCTATCATAACACCAAACCAAATATTCATAAATTTAATATGTTACATCCTTTACACTACTGTAAAAATGTTTAATCAAAGAAATAACAGATAATTAAACTGATTGTACGGTTTTAGTACTACTATTGTTTACCTAAGCTGAATTCGCATGACCACAAGCGTGGTAACCATAGGAATGCATTGAGTACAAAAACTTGAAGCAATTTAGCCCCGTGAATAAGGTAAATACATGCAGAAACATTAATGTTGCATGTGAAAATGTAGCAGTTACCAAGGTGCACATTAATGCTGTAACTGTTTCGTGGGCGCTGTACAGTTCATATCATCAATTTTCCTCTATCATTATGGGCCTTATACGCAGGTAATGTGCAACAGAGGGGAAACAAACTTGTGAGGGCCCTTCCAAAGAGACAAGAATAAACGTGAATGCAAAGAAAAATTTTACCTATAGAATCTGAAGTAGAGGACCATATCTCCAATATCCTGGGCCTCTATGCAAGCACAGAAATGAAACTGGTTCAACTGTGTTAAGACACTTGACAGTGACACTTTGCGCATATATGCTGATTTTTTTTCTGGCCTTGAAGTGTCATGATGTGAGGTGTGTGTGGCTGGGTTTTATATACTATGGACTGCTATGCACAGCTCAGAGTTGAGTGTGTCAAGTTTTGAGCAAGTGTTGTGCTGTTTGTATCTAATCTATTGAGACACCTTAAGAGAAGACCTTGGGTTGCCCATATCCAGGGGCTCAAACAAGATTTTACAGATCACCTGCACCAGCCTTAACCCATTAGAGACTACTACTCTCTGGTGTTAGCGGAAGAAGCTAGCCTTCCCCCAACCGTCTCCACAATAATAATAATAATAACAATAATTGGCGAGCGAGCGTAGCGAGCGAGACACTTACAGGGGTAACACAATCGAAAATCGGTGATGTTTATTTATTTATTTGTATATATGTATGGACGTATGTATGTCATTTTGTACTTTGACCCTCGCGTTTTTGTGTTAGTTCGGTTGTCGACCCCGTCCCAAATTGCACTAAACAGAATCCTCTGGTTTATCGATAAGTACCCGTATCACCCGAAATTGAATTGTTTACCGTTTTGAATTCTTTTGCGGGTGCAGTTCAAACTTGAAAACTTAAGGGACTTCCATTTCTATTCAAGTTAGTGGCGGTGGTAAGTCAATGCGCTCTTTGTCATGGTTATAAGCCGTGCGCAACAGTATTTACTTGAAAATACATTGTCCACTATACTACTGCGAAGGTAAGTCTGTGTAGGTGCATGTCAAGTTGTGTCAAAGCATTGTGTGTTACAACCACTACTTAGCTAAAGAATATCACAAAGAAAACCTCTATTACTTCAAGTCATTATTGTATATTTTAATAACATCGTCCTGGTTTAAATAATCTAACTCACTCACTATCTAGCTAACTCACAAATGCTGGATCAATTCTAGAGCTATGACTTCAAAACACTTAGCATTATGCTAAGAACACTATGAAGCCAAGGTCAGAGCTCACCTAATTATTGTAGTGGCTGGAATGGACGAAAATACATCAACCGAAACTCTACCGCGAAATGACAATGCAAGTGGTCTTCTACAATTTTCTGCTGGGCACGTCCACTTAAATTAACTATTGACTTTTACCAATGCTTGGCAGAGTGCCAAAGTTGTACTTTACTAATAAAAGCTGAACAAAAGAGATCCGGTCCAAGTCGGACTGGTTGGATTATCGCCATCGCCCCTGGTATCATGAGTTAGTGAGCTTGATGTCTTTACCTAGCAGGATATGTGGTTGTTTTTGTGGTCATTAGGACAGGATTCAAGTCTGCATATGTGACGGACTTAGATAAATACTGTGTGTGCAAGTATTTTGTATTAAGTGTACTCATTAGTTGTAGCTTTATAACTTTCCATACTTCTTTTGCATAACCCTAAGTTCCCAATTTTTATACTTTCAACATTTTCATTAACTAGTGCATATATATAATATAATGTACATTATATATAATATATATATATATATATATCATATATATAATATATATGTATATATATAATATATAATATACTTGTACCATAGTTGCTGAGGTTATAGCCATGGATAAAAATGTTATTTGTATTAAGTTTCCCTCGGGAAAAAGTTATATCGCCCTCAATAGCCTGTGGGCAAAACATAACTTCGCACCAAAAGAGCAACATTAGACCTTATTTGGACAAAATAGCTAAAATAGAATGATCTATATCATAATACACTTGTGTGTCAGTAACTACACCTGATGGGGTGTGTATTTATGAATAATTCAAGAGCTAACTAGTTTGGTAAAGTATCCTCATTACCTGAATGGGTAAAGTCACATTCAGTAGATAGTGATTAATGTAACTAAAACATGGGTGGAATAGATGAGGGAAGGCGGTGTAGGTTTCAAAAGAAAGGCGAAAGAAGGAATGAGAAGGCAAAAAGGTGACTAAAAACAAAGTGGATCCAGTGTGGTAAGGTGGCGGTAGTCAAAAAAAGGTGAATTAATTGTACCTAAAAAGTAAGCTAAAAAGGAAGGTGAAAGTATGAAAAAGAAATCAAAAGTTTCCCAAACCCAAGTTAATAACCATGATCGAAGCACAAAGAGATTCAGAAGCAGGGGAGGTAAATAAAGGAGGAGAAGGGCCTAAATGACTCAGGAAGAAAGTATAGGCATAACAATGGGTCCAGCTGCTCCGGCAATTGCCGTACCAATGCTTTTGTGAAACCACACCCATTTTTTCTTTGGTAAAACTTGCCAATTACTTCCAAACGGTCTTAGATGGCTTTATTAGCCTACATTTTTCTTATTTTTTCACCCATTTTGTATTGTTATAATTGTTCAGGCTCCAGCCCTCTACGAGACGTGTACTTCAGCACATAACTAATTTAGCTACATGCACTTCAAACACATGCATGCTCAGTTTTATTATTATTATCGTCGACATTACGTTGATGTTCTATTCCGTTCTTGTTTATAACCGTAAACACAGCACAGCAATTTTAGTTAGTTACCAATAACATTTCATAAGTTCTACATTTCTAACTCTGTACTAGTGCCACCTGATTGTGAGTAATAGGACATTCTTCAGAATCTCTTGACGGTCATTGACAAAATTCATAGTTTACCTTTCAACTTTCATATGCATGACTATCTTCTTGCAATACAACTAAAATATAGCTAGGCTTGCAAGATTGTTGTTGAGGTAAATTTTTTAAAGTATTAGCTATTGCCATTGTTTATTTCAGATATAACTCTTGTAACCCCCCCCCCCCCCCCCCCCCAATTTACGTAAAAGTCAGTCTGCTTGACCAATGAAAAAATGTACTGCTACGCATTTTGAAAGAGCTGAAAAAGGAAAGGTGGGAGATCAGAAAAGCTGGTATAGTAAAAAAAAAAAAAAAGACAGCAGGAGAGGAAAACTGATGTAACCTTAATCAATGGTAGAGAATGATAATAATGAATAAAAATAACTTGTGCTACTGCATTCTCACATTGCAATACATCAAGCACTATTGTGTGGCGGGGTATTTGCTAGTAGGTACAAATTAGTATAAAGTGAAAAGGTATTATTCTTTCAGCTATTAAATAATGGTTATTGCTATGAACGCATAATTATGAATGAATTAGCGGGCACTCCATCCCCGTCTAAAGTAAACAGAAACCTGGAATTATTCCTTATATTATAACGTCTTGTATTGTGAACAGCACTCAATATCATCACTCTATAAACAATGTGTTTTGTTTAAAGGAAGTAAATGGAATGAGGCATATTTCTTTTATAGTCAATAATGTTAAGTAACTCTTATGTTACATAATAACTTGTTAATGTTTAACATATCATTTCTGTGAGCTCAATGGATATTATTGCTCGATCACCAGCTTTCATTTGAAAATAGTGATAACATAACAAAGTACACTTTTTGTGGTCTATATTCTGGAGTGACTCCCACTGCAATAACTGTAAGTAAGTTGGACATATTTTCTACTTCAAACCAAAACGATTCTCTCGTAATTTAGTCTTTTAAACTGTTTGCAATGATAGCTATGGTACAATAGTTGAACTGACAACTCGGATAACGGCCATCTCTCTCAAAATCAGGATAGTTATCAGCAATAATTCCTCAAACCCATCATTTAACACTTATATAAATATACATATGTATGTGATTACTAATTACACTTCATGAGTATACACTTAAATAGTGTCCTGCTGAGTTAGAAATCATTCGATCAAAAAAATTTCGAAGTCTAAGTCATTCAATAACTACTGACTTACGTTTAAATACACCAAACAATAGCCACCAAAACAAGGTTAGAATGAGACTAATGAGACCAAATGCCAATGCTGCACTGATGAGACCATCTCTGTGTCCTTGCCACATCCTGTCACATGTATCTGCAAAGGAAATATTATGTAATGATTATTCAGATCTATGCAATACCAATCCATACCAAGTGTATATACTTCAGTCAAACACACATAGCTAAAAGACCTTATAACCTTATAATGCGTAATCCACTCTAGTCTGTACCTATATGCTGCTAAAAAGATGAAGTGTTGACATAGTCTTAATAAAATTTATATGAAATGCATTGCATGCGGAATATCATACTTTTCTGCTAAGTAAACCAGATTTTATTTTTTAAATCATATTTCTTTGCAAGCAGCCAGAACTTCATTGTTTTACATGCAAGTTAGATTCGAGAGTAATGGAGAGAGAAAGTGGGGTTTAGGTGGGGAAGAATTATTTCCCCTTAGAATGTATGAACAAATCATCCTTAGACATAGCTTATTCATAACCATCCTATCCTTAGCTGTTTAGTCAGCTGTTATCAAATGTATAATGGATCTCAGTAATTCATGTCATCCATTTGAACAGTTCTGACATGGCTGTTCTGCTCTTTCTGTTCAGTCTATCAGATTTCGGTCACAACTCACAAGCTAAATTTAAAAATTAACTATTTCATCAGAATAAACTATGGTGAGTGGCTACATGGGTTACAGGTGGGCCCTCAACCACGACAGCCTCCACGTACCTAGTAGCTTAAGAAAAGCAAAAAAATATTAAAACTAATTATAATTAACTTATAAACCGGGAGGTTTGTGTAGGCTGACCCTGACAGTAGTTCTGAACAATTGTATTTTTAGATGTAAGTCGGAGTTATCTTTGAACGACCAAGTTTTGAAGCACAACTATTTTACTTTTTCAGACAATATCCAATGGGAATAAACAGTATATTACACTTGTCGCACAATATGGGGATGACATTTCACTTTCATGCTTGTATTTTCATTCGCTTACAGCTCGTAGTGAGAAGAGTTAGATGGAAAATATGCACATATTTAACATAGACCAGGTTGGTGAATTAGCAAAAACAGTAAGTTAATCCGGCCACTAATAAACTTAGTACACTTTTCTTTTTTAAATGGGTCTGCTAGCCATTCTATCAATCATTATTCCAACTAAATGTCACGAGAACCTCAGAATAATGATAAAATCTAAGCTGTTCACATAACTATATCTATGCACAGATCTAGAGAATACATCAAATGTTGTTATACGTTGTTCAGGTTCAAGCTGCTATCATTTTTACACTGCTTCAAGGACAATAAAGTTAATATACAGAGTATACCTTCCTGAGGAGCCACCACCGCAGATGTAGCAATCCACAATACAGCATCAATGAGTACAATGATGAAACTCAATATCCAAAATATAATACTGACAATTCCTGTATAAAATATGTATTTAAAAACTTGCATGTATATATTTCCTATCAAATTTTACTTACTTATCTTATCAGATAGTACACTATATCCGACAGCCAAGGAAACAGCTGCAATGATTAGTAGACCAACAGACACTGCCCATAGCACAAGTCCAATGACCATAGCAGCAACATTCCCTCTAGTGAGTTTAGCAGCATCTAGTCAAGCACATAATTATAATGTTACCATAAGTTAATAATGATTATGAAATATTATTTCTAATCATTGTAATATTGATTCACAAAATAGTAACAAAATACTAATAGCTTATAATTAACTTATTCTTGCCCAAAAATAGACAAAAAATAACCGTCTGCAAATCAAGAAATGAAAGAGAAGCAATATTTCAACTCCAACATTTGACACTTTTCAGCCATCCTTGCTTTTGCACAAGACAAAATTGATGAAATAATTCCCATTATTTTTTAAGATTGTGAGGGCATTTTACATTTTAAAAACTTATGATTATTAAATTTATATAATTTTTTTCAATATGAGATCATAGAGCATAGTACTAGATGGAAGAAAATACAAAGAAAATGAAGAGCTGAGGAATAAGATACAGAATGATCATTTTGTATAAGTTCATGACTAGTTGTGCTATATTAGCTTCAATATCTTAGACTCACTAGTGCTAGTGCAGGCCACATCAAATCATGAACAACTCAGAGAAGTAGTTTGGTTTCTATAGCAAGACTACTACTGACTAGAGAAGCTATTCTCAACATGGAACACATAAACACACTTAATTCTGAAAATAATATTTCAGTAAGAAGAAATCATATAAATTGGGACACATTTAAGTCCAAATATTGAGAAACTAATTACAAGAACAATCTTGAATATCAATGACTTTTGTAAGCAGTAACCAACACTTTCAACAATAAAAATTGTCCACAGCAGTCTCCATTTTAATCTGAGCTCAGGAATGGAAGTCATTTTGTAATAAATATTATATTTTGAATCCAGTAAAATATAATATTGCAATCCTTCATACCAGAGTACACACATACATTACATAAAAACTTACTGCTACACTATTTCTACAACCAACCCTTGATTATACTCACATCTAACCGTGATAACTCCTCGACTGATAAACGTAGAATTATACACTGCACTGTAATCATATCTTAAATTGACTTGTAAGCTTGAAAGAGAAAAGTTATCATTAACTTGACCACTAACTGGAATATTGTCAGTGAAATTATTTCTGAAAGTTATATTACATGTTCCAAATGATTCAGCTTCACATGTGACAGAAGACAAACAGGGAGAAAATGTAACCTTCAACTGTTGACCTGACAATGTATCTGTTACATCTATAAGTGAAATAATAATAATAATAATTATAAAATAACAATAATAATAGTAAAAATAATAGTAATAGAAATAATAATAATAGTTATAATAATAATAATAATAGTAATAATAATAATAATAATAACAGTAATAAAAATAATATTAATAATAGTAGTAATAATAATAATTGAGGGAACGCCCACCTATAAGAAACCTCAGTGAAGGCAATGAATGCCTATTCAGAGAACAATAGAAGAATTAGTTGCTGATTAATTTCAATTAATGTCAATTGTCACATCTTGTATCTTTTTGTTAGTGTCATGATGTGAGGTGTGTGTGGCTGGGTTTTATATACTATGGACTGCCATGCACAGCTCAGAGTTGAGTTTGTCCAGTTTTGAGCAGGTGCTGTGCTGTTTGTATCATCTAATCTATTGAGACACCTTAAGGGAAGACCCTGGGTTGCCCATATCTAGCTCAAACAAGATTTTACAGATCACTTGCACCAGCCTTAACCCATTAGAGACTACTACTCTCTGGTGTCAGCGGAAGAAGCTAGCCTTCCCCTAACTGTCCCCACAATAATTGGCGAGCGAGCGTAGCGAGCGAGACACTTACAGGGGTAAAAATGAAAAAATCGGGGATGTTTATTTGTATATATGTATGGACGTACGTAAGGCATTTTTGTACTTTGACCCGCGCGTTTTTGTGTTAGTTCGGTTAGTGGCGGTGGTAAGTCAATGCGCTCTTTGTCATGGTTATAAGCCGTGCGCACAGTATTTACCTGAAAATACATTGTCCACTAGACTACTGCGAAGTTAAGTCTGTGTAGGTGCATGTCCAGCGTGTCAAAAAGCATTGTGTGTTACAACCACTACTTAGCTAAGAAATATCACAAAAGAAAACTTTTAAATAACGTGTATTGTTTTGTTGTTGTTGTTTTTTCCTTCAATTCAAGCAGTTGCAGAGAGTTGTTACTATGGCACTGAAATCCCTTTACCCTGTATGCTAAATTTAAAAACTGAGTATAGTCTTTAGGCTCGCTCGCCATTTGTGCTCAAGCACACCACTAGTAATAATAATAATAATAATTGGTGAGTGAGCGTAGCGAGCGAGACACTTACAGGGGTAAAAATGAAAAAATCGGGGATGTTTGTTTATTTGTATAATATATGTATGGACGTACGTAAGGCATTTTTGTAGTTTGACCCTCGCATTTTTGTGTTAGTTCGGTTGTCGACCCCGTCCCAAATTGCACTAAACAGAATCCTCAGGTTTATCGATCAGTACCCGTATCACCCTAGAAATCGAATTGTTTACCGTTTTGAATTCTTTTGCCGGTGCAGTTCAAACTTGACAACTTAAGGGACTTCCATTTCTATTCGAGTTAGTGGCGGTGGTAAGTCAATGCGCTCTTTGTCATGGTTATAAGCCGTGCGCACAGTATTTACCTGAAAATACATTGTCCACTAGACTACTGCGAAGGTAAGCCTGTGTAGGTGCATGTCCAGCTGTGCAAAGCATTGTGTGTTACAACCACTACTTAGCTAAAGAATATCACAAAGAAAACTTTTAAATAACGTGTATTGTTTTGTTGTTGTTTTTTTCCTTCAATTCAAAGCAGTTGCAGAGAGTTGTTACTATGGCACTGAAATCCCTTTACCCTGTATGCTAAATAAAAAAACTGGACCTTATTTTCAGTAGCTTCAGTGTTAGAAGTCAATAAAAATAGTATAGTCTTTAGGCTCGCTCGCCATTTGTGCTCAAGCACACCACTAGTTTATTTGTATATATGTATGGACGTATGTATGTCATTTTGTACTTTGACCCTCGCGTTTTTGTGTTAGTTATGTGGTCGACCCCGTCCCAAATTGCACTAAGCAGAATCCTCTGGTTTATCGATCAGTACCCGTATCACCCTAGAAATTGAATTGTTTACCGTTTTGAATTCTTTTGCGGGTGCAGTTCAAACTTGAAAACTTAAGGGACTTCCATTTCTATTCAAGTTAGTGGCGGTGGTAAGTCAATGCGCTCTTTGTCTTGGTTATAAGCCGTGCGCAACAGTATTTACTTGAAAATGCATTGTCCACTATACTACTGCGAAGGTAACTCTGTGTAGGTGCATTTCCAGTTGTGTCAAAGCATTGTGTGTTACAACCACTATTAGCTAAAGAATATCACAAAAAAAACTTTTAAATAACGTGTATTGTTTTTTTTTTTGTTTTTTTTCCTTCCAAGCAGTTGCAGAGAGTTGTTACTATGGCACTGAAATCCCTTTACCCTGTATGCTAAATTAAAAAACTGGACCTTATTTTCAGTAACTTCAGGGTTAGAAGTCAAAATCATTCATATAAGTCTTTAGGCTCGCTCGCCATTTGTGCTCAAGCACATCACTAGTAATAATAATAATAATATTATTATTATTATTGTGCTTGAGCTCCAAGTGTGAGTGAACCTTCTTACAATATCGTTATTAATATTTATTTCTAATGTTCCAGCTACAATAATGTAGTTTTTAACTCATTGAATACCAGGGTGGGTCATTTATAAGTTTTAACTGCACCCATAAAAGAGAATTCAAAGTGGTAAGCAATTCAATTTCATTGGATGATACAGGTAATGATCGTTAAACCAGAGGATTCTGGGATGGGGCCAACCGCCGAGCTAACACAAAAAATATGTGTGTGTCAAGGTATAAAATATCATATGTATGTCCACACATACTGTATATACAAACAAACATCCCCTGATTCTCAATTTATTGCCCTAGTATATAGTGTCTCACTCGCTTCACTCACTCATCAATTAACTTTAAGACCAACAAGTAGGTCTTCTGCTGGCTATGGAAGACTTCTACTTAAAATATCTATGCTGCAATGTCCCTAAACATTGCTAGCATACGGCATCCTCAGTAAAAAAAAACTTTAAAGAATATGACACCTTATTTCAAACACAGATTTCTGGAACCATTTATATTGTGCAATGGATATAGAAATGATTCTTTTACAGCAGGTACTGTAAGGTACATAATAAACTGGGTGTTAGATGCACAATATCTAAGTGTGTTTACAGATGAAACTTTAATAATAATATCAAGATATAGGAACGCAAAGGAGCAGCAACGTTGGGAAAAAAAATTGAATTATTGTCTTCTAAAACAAAGTCAGGAAATAATTATCAGAGTCTTGGTATTAGTGAATCATCCAATGAATGATCTTACCATCAAACATTGTAGTGGTAACAAAATAATGCCAATCAAAACTTTATCTACGAATCCAGTTTGTATGAGTGAAGCTTGTGATGGGGCTGAGAGTGCAACTGATGTTATGATCGAGATAACATAATTCAATACCAGCACAAGACAAAAATCTTTAACCTATATTGGCCAATGTAATGAAAGGTATTTTGTCAGATTATACTAAAGTGATCGTCCGAACAATCTTGGATGAATAGTTAATCCTCTCTATCTCCTGTCCCTGTAGGAGAACAATTCCACGGAATGGTGGTGATCCATATTCGACCTTGTTTTTCAGGAGTGTCATCTTCTTTCTCAGGACATAAAAAAATACCGGTCTCTACACGGATCAGTTCTAGAAGCTATTAAGACCTTTAATTTGATCAAGAACTACAAACAGTTAAAGTGCATGTACCTCTTGAACTTTGGTGACATTATTGTTTTGCGTGTTAGGTGTCAAGGACGAAAATTTACTCAGCAGGAGAAATTTCAATAATGCACTTGATTCAATGTACCAGCCATTGTTCAAAATTTTCATAACGCATAACTGCATATCGATTAAACAGAACTTCTGGCTACCTTCATTGAGTTAACAGTAGTTTCTTGGTTGCTACTTAGAAAAAACTGGGGAGATGTTTAGGCTGTTATATATGTACATCTGTATGCATATAGATCTATATAATTGCATTACGTGCACATTTTATGTATGTAACATTTTTTATATTATCTTGGATAATAAACAATAATCTACCAAATATTATACATCGTAATCTTTTGTTCAGTCAAATATTATGTTAGTCATATTTTATTTAAAATGAGTGCACTCATTGGAACTTCATTTCCCAACATGGTATTATCATAATAATATGCCACTTACTAATAGCATCAGACATGTATGGTACACCTCTGTCGTTTTGTTGTCCATTGATCGCTGTGACTTCTACAAAGTAAATACCATATTCTGTTCTAGATACTTCTAATGTCACACGACATTTCTCTCCTGAACAATCTTCCATCATAATTTTATTAATAATTGATCCAGTGGCATTTGTTAATATAACTTCATATACAAAAGTTATTCCTGTACATGGGTATACCTGTTTGTTAAATAAATAGAGATGTAAATGCTGGTTGGAACATGAAAAAGAGCAAAACATGCTTTTGAATAGTGGAATCATTGAGGATAAGGTGAGATGAATTGAATTAATTTATATTATTATTATTACTAGTGATGTGCTTGAGCACAAATGGCGAGCGAGCCTTAAACACACTAAATGTAAATTTGCCGTTTGAATGCTATCAGTTAGAAAATGGACTCAATAAGTACACAAGACGTAACTGTGCAGGAAAAAAATCAGATAGGTCAGAGACAAAAACCTTACCTGTCAATAAAGGTAAAGATTTTTCATCAGCTAAGCAGTCCTTGTAACACACAGCACCTTCACATACACTTGTTCACTTGATGTACCAACACAATAATTACTTCCTTCAGTGATTTGATATTAGTAGTATTGTAAGCACAATACTTTCACACAACTGAACATACCTAGGTAAGACTTACCTTCGTGGTTAGTCTAGTGGACAATGAATTTTAAAATAAATGCTGTTGAGCAGGGCTTATAACTGTGACAAATAGCGTATTAACTTACCACCGCCACTAACTCGAATAGAAATGGAGCTCAAGTAAGTTTTTGCACTCGCAAAACAATTCAAAGCGGTAAACAATTCAATTTCTAAGGTGATACGGGTAATGGTCGCTAAACCAGAGGATTCCGTTTAGTGAAGTTTGGGATGGGGTCGAACGTTGAGCGAACACAAAAGTACGGAGGGTCAAAGTACAAAATGACATACGTACGTCCAAACATATATACAAATAAACATCCCCGATTTTCGATTGTGTTACCCCTGTAAGTGTCTCGCTTGCTACGCTCGCTCGCCAATTAATAATAATACCATTACAACAAAAAATATAGTACCAAAGGTGCGAACCCTCAGCGCTATTAAGCACTACATAGCTATTACAATTTAATCTCCTTCCAAAAAAAAAAGCAATCTGTTAGCTATTTTAATAAGGCATTAATATAGCTCGACCAATGAAAATAGTACATGGAAACTCTGTCGTCATAAGAGAAGAAGCTAAACTTGCCAGAAACACTCACTGGTATATATTTTCAATGCGAAACTTCGTTTCTTTCAACTCAGTTAACTTCTCTGAGCATACAATAAACTACACCACTGGCTGCAAGAAATTATTTGTTCACGTGATTATGACATGATGCTAGGGGGCGTTGCCCATAAAAGCTGGTACCTACCGCGGAGCTTGACGATTAGCCTGAAATAAAAAAAGGAGCACAATAAAAGGTCTAAAATCTTCGTCCAGAGTAAGTTCATACCTAAATCAACTGTTAATTGTCAGTATTCTTCAAAATCAGAGTGTGACAGACAAACAGACAGACAAACAGACAGGACGACTACTATAACCCTCTCGCACATGCACACTGAGGGTTAAATATACTTCAACAACTGCTCCATAATATTATATCAAGTTGAATTTAACTCACTTTGGACTCAACAATAAAACAATCTATTATAATCTATGTATGGTGCAACTGTACTGTTCAAGTTCAACTATCTGCATGTTGGGTCCCATTGGTATTCAGATGACTAAAATGTTTAGAAACTGAACACCGTAGCAATTGTCTTGTATAAAACTAACCAAGGGTGTGACAATACAGTTATAATATTTGTATGTGCTAGTATTAAATTTTTGGTGTTCCTATAACAATAAAACTGGCTCTCTCTGTGCAGTAACAGTATTTTGTTTTTACTTGCTTACCAAAGCTGTTGATGACTGATGAAAGTTAAATGAACAAATACAACTTACAAGTCTCGGCCACTCAGCTTGTACTTCAACAACTGAATCTCCAATGAGGGGAGTCACTGAAACCATAGGTGTTTCCGGAGCTAAAAAAAGAGAGAATAAAAAATAATTTTCAAGATTATTTATTGCAAAGTTAAAATTTAATTACAGTTCTCTAGTGCGGTGTGGCATGTGACCAATGCTAAAATACAGTAGCTATCATTGTCAAGTAATGTGAAGAGTTCATTGAAACCAGCACTTCAATCAAAACATATGTAGTCATGTTTAAGGATGTAGCTAGACTTGAACAGGTGTATCGTATATATTTCATTAACTTGGTAGAGTAAGCATGATATACTCTACTACATGTGTGTAATAGACAAAAAATAATTTTAGACAAAAAATAATTTTCAATTATCTGCCAAATTGGTAGTTTGCATTATCTCGTAGTAGTTTTCATCTATTATAATACACAATCAGGTATAATAACTATCAATTACAATAACTGCTAAAAATATATAGCAATGCATGAGTGTTTAGAAGTTCGCTAGTAATAAACCAGCACAGTATCTAGCAGAAATACTTGATCACAAACTAAACTGTAATTCCACCAAAACTGTAATTCCACCAATCAGGCATTATAACACGTCCTGCTTTTGCATCTCAGACTCAAATAAACACATCTGAATGTAAGCTTCATTTTCTCACTGCATTTAATCACTGAATAATTAGGCGAGCGAAGCGAGACTCTCACTGACGAGTCTCAATTGAGATTTTGGTACATATTACATAAGTTCATCAAGTGTAAATGTTGTTACTAGCTCAGTTAGATAACTAAAAACTCCTTACCAAAATATATCACATCACTGTTAAACAAACTGGATCCACATTGTAGTGATATGCATTCTAAGTCCGAAATAAATCTCACCACTGAAGTAAAATTTAAATTACTATTGGTACTAGATATACTGCTAATGTTGAATCTATTAGAATCTCCAAACACAGCATCCAGTCTACCCATGTTATATGCATACTGAGTCTCTGTACTTCCATTGAATTTCCATTCCAATACATTATTAGTCGTATTTATGGAGCAGCTGTCAACTTGTATATGTAAAGGAATATTTGTCCCTGTGCATACAAAAATATTATCTGCCAAATTGGTAGTTTGCATTATCTCGTAGTAGTTTTCATCTATTATAATACAAAATCAGGTATAAAAACTATCAATTACAATAACTGCTAAAAATAATTTAGAACTGACGATCAAAAATTGATGAATTCAATTTATATTTTAGTATAAAAGTGTATATATGACTCATTATTTCATAACAGAATTCCTGAGATATTAAAAACAAACTCTTCAGAGATTTAACATCATTATGATTAGAATTTATAATTTAGATATCTGTAAGAACTTTGTTGATAGAGTACCAAATCATTACAGAAAAGTCGTCATTTTCATTACACTGTTACATGAGCCAATACCATGCCAAAAATACATACAAAAGTATATTATATTTGTATCAGTATTTGGCTTAAATTTGTACACAAACTCAAGGTAAGGTAAGGTGTTTTTGTAATATTTTTCTGATACTACAGCATTAAGAAATTCTTACTTGAAACTTGGGCTCCAAATAGTGAGATAATTCTTTTGAAATGTTAAATTTTCCAAGTCCCAAAAAGTTGCAACAAATACGAAATTAGGAAGTCAGAATGGCTTAAATTGGGTATCACAAATTACCACTATTCAGGAAATTAAGGTAAGAGAGTAATTCTATATTTATTTGGTAAAAATTAAAAGTCAACTGCTATTACATAATGATGATACTGATATAATTATGTAACTATACTGTATTATGTAACTATACTGTCCTTTTATGTAATCTAACTAGACAGGCTCACTAGATATTTGTGCTCAAGCACATCGCTAGTTAATATAATATATAATTATATTGGACTTATGTATGTCATTTTTCTACTTTGATCATGGTGTTTTAAGTCAGTTGGGTGGTCAACCCTATCCCAAACTTAACTAAACAGAATTTTCCGTTATACTGATCATTACCCACATCATCCTAAAAAATAAATTGTTTACTGTTTTTTTTTGTTTTTGTTTTTTTTGGGGGGGGCACTTAAAACTTAAAGGCTTACTTGAGTTTCATTTCTATTCGAGTTAGTGGTGATGGTAAGTTAATGCACTATTTGTCATAGTTATAAGCCCTACGCAACAGAATTTACTTGAAAATTCATTGGCCATTAGACCAAGTAAGTCTTATGTATGTATGTCCAGTTGTATGAAAGTATTGTGTGTCACAACTACTACTTAGCCAAATAATATAGCAAAGAAAAAGTTTGAATTATCGTGACTTCTTTTGTTTTTTTTTGTTTGTTTTTTTCCAGTTTCGGCAATGGTTATTATGGCAGCATTGCATGCCCTTTACATACGTAATTAAAAAAACTTGACCTTTTGGAGTAGCTTGAGTGTTAAAAGTTAAAATCAATCAAACAATTATGTAGTTTTTAGGCTCGCTCGCCATTTTGTGCTCAAGCTCATCACTAGTGTACAGTTGTACTACACATATTATCATCCACAAAGAGACGTGTTAACAATTCGGACTTATCACTACTAATGATACTAGCTAAAGCTGATGATTCAAGGTTCAGACAGAGCACATGGCTTGTTCAGCTTCTAGTTACTTTAAGAAACAATAAAATGGCAGATATATACTCAGAGGTAACTGTTGCTGTAACGGTTAAAAATAAATAAAAAACAACAACAAATCAATAGTGTACTTGTTCCAACTATTTTATTGCAGGAAGTCAGAACAGTGTATAAACAAAATAAATGAGAATGGTATTATTGTATTAGAAAATTAATTGTTTTCTTGAAACGAAGAATTCAGATTGGTCTAGTGTCGAAAAATCTCGGTTCCGATAGTCAAAGAGTTTACATACGTATTATCAGCTTACACTCCATATGAACTATGTGTGCTCACTAAATTAACATTTTATATATTGAATAGAGTGGACAAAAATTATTACAGTTAAATAATATTTACTTGGGCAGTGTGGATCCAACTTGTATTTTCAAATAGATATTCCATTTCATTCACATTTATTTCCATACACTACCAGCTATCAACTTTGTGCAAATTTGAAAATTTAACTTAATATGCGATACACTGTTTCACACTAAAGTTTTCCCTTTTGGTTAAAATTTATTATGCATCCTATCTCACAATACTAGCAACCATAGTATTCAACTATTTGTGCAGATTGTTTCTCGCACATTATTTACTTATAGTTTTATTTTCTTAGTTTTTTCTGGACAATCATTCACCACTTACTTTCAACTCGCAGCTTGAAAGGAACTATTTTTTGGCTAATAGTAATTTGGGATCCACACCAGATTTTAGTTATGTTTAATTCAGTAGTTTTCAGTATGTCTAAAGCCAATGTTGTATTAAAATTAGTGAACAAATCTCCATTCATAATTCCTCGAGTTACTGCAGTATAGTAATCTGTGACACCATCTAATGTAATTTCATTGTATGGCGGATTAGGTTCCGCATTTCCTCCATCATTTCTTGCAAATCTAACTTCTGATCCATTAGGAAACTCAGCAAACCAAAACAAGTTTCCCTGTATAGGACCTGTGATACATGAAATCAGTTCCACACATTTTCCCTGGCCACCATCTTGAGTAGAACTTGATATGATGTCAATTGAAGCTAAAAAGGAATAATAAAATATTATAGCTTACATAATCAAATTAAATTAATTATCTTTTATACCATTACTTATGCTGTGGAATAATCATATTATAAAGGGAAGTGACAAAAGCATGTCATGTGTTAATAGCTATTTCATATTAAATAGTTGTAGCTATGCATGATTCTCATTTACAACTACATTCCAGTACTGTACTCATTTGTAATGATTAAATTTGAGCCAAGTTCCAACAATTACAAATTTGGCAGTGATGAGCATAAAATTATCTTATTGTATAATACAAAGTCAAGTTTTATTTTTATTTTTGCTTTATCTATTGCTTATAGACTGAGCTAATGCTAAATCTTTTGACACTTAAACTATCAACTAAATTGACATAATCGTTTGCAAACATTTTAACAGAATCTTCCAAGAAGGATGGAGAAGACAGTTAGGTCTGCTGTTTCTATATTTGTTCATTCACTAAAAAGTGCAGGTTGAACACTACACCGAACTTAGTGGATATTCAAAGCCTTCTAACCTTATGAGCCTGAAGCAGATTGATTATGTACCTGATAACTTATTCACCAGCTATGATGGTGCCAACGCTATCTAGCATCTTCCTAGATTACCTAAGTTCAGCATAAAAATCTGCTAGTTAACAGCTAGCTAGTCCCATAAAACCACTCGCTCTCTATTAGAACTTACCCTCAACTGTAAAAGCAAACACTAATATACAGTATACCGAAGGTAATAACATGATCATGCCAACAGCGAGTAACTTAAGTAGAGGTGATTAAAAAGCAAACCCAGAAAAAAATGCTGAGTCAGGATAGTAAACAAGTGTATTCCCCAGGTACTTCGTCCTCTAGCTAATACCAAGTAGTAATGTTGGCCAGTATTCATTACCGAAGTGGTTTAGACTGGCTGCACTTTATGCGGACATGCCATGAATATCATTAAAGACTCGTTGGAACCGTTGAAAGTTGCTAAAAATGCAGACTTTGGACGAAACGTACTAGGTATCAACAAAAAAAAAAAAAAGATGCACAGGGGAAGACCTTCTGAACTATAAGAGTTTGGATTGCTACCACAATTTTATTTCTGGCTGGGTGAGGGAGGTAGTAGTTAAAGTTTTTGATCAGAAGAGAGTTGTGCTAGGAAAGGTAGCTAAGGTGGATGCGTAACACTGCAAATTTTGAATTAATGTAGTGGTGTTGATCTCGCTCGCACTGACTACGGCAGTTCGGAAGGGCAGCCGGTTTAGTGTATGTATTAATAACTAGTTTGTTAACCTCTACAGCCTTGTAAATTTTTGGTTAATTCTAATTACCAAGACAGTGTACTGATTTTATTATGGTTGTAAATGGACTTTTTTCACCCTGTGTAAGGACTTCGGGACATACTGAGATGAGTATGGTTCTATCAAAGATAGTATGACTTGCTTGGACTTGCACGATGCCAACATACCAAGAAAGTAGTAGTAGAGATTGACAGGACAGGACAAGGTGTGACTGAAGCTGGAGTAGAAGACCTAAGCTAAGACCGAGTACTCCCTCGGTACTCCAACGTCCACGAAAGTTACTGCCACAAGGTCGCCAAACCCGACAGCGATCCTTGTACCGGGCAGACGACAAGGAGAGGTTAACAAACTAGTTATTAATACATACACTAAATTAGGATTTTATTTTGGTTGTCAATGGACACTTTTCAGGCAGTGTTAGATAGCAGTTTGCCTGTATGCTTGTCTCAGATATTCAAACCTGAGTATTTGAATATGAACTACTGTGTGCCACCCAGAAATGTCTAAGTTTAAGAGTGTGGTGACAAACTGGGGGTGTGAGCATGAGAAAGTTGCCATTTCTAAATATTTATCGATAATGATGAAACAGCATCACCAGTTTCAAGTCAAGGAATGTGGCTTTTTTATTTCTACAAGTCACCCATTCATTGGTGCATCACCAGATGGTCTGACTGAGTGTTGCTGCAAGGAAGGGATTTGTGAAATCAAGGTAAGAATAATTCATTATTTGTATTGATTTAACAAAAAAATTTTGGTCTGTTTGCTGTTGTTGTTTTTTTGTTTTTTTTGTATTTTTTATTTGGTTTTAGTGTCGGTACTGCCATAAGAATGATGTAATGTCAGAGGCTGTGCAAGATCCTTCTTTTTGTTTGGAAAAACGTGATTGAAGTTTATTGCTTGAAACGTAATCATTCATGTAAGCTATGTGATTAATTAAATTATAGTGGTAAATGCAAATGACTGGTGCACTTATTTTAGGTTCAGTGCCAATTGTTTTGCACTAGAAGACAGCACTGTGATTTTGTGTTGTGGACAGAGAGTAATCATTGAAAGAATTTTTCCCAATCGGGAATTTTGGCTTGACAAAGTTGCTCTTGTCCAGCATTTCTTTACTGTGGCTATTCTACCAGAATTGTTGGGAAAATTCTATTCTAGGACAGAAGAACCTAAGGTCACCAGTAGCACAGCCCAGGATCCTTGTGGTAGTGGAACACTAGAAGATACTACTGATGGCAAAGATCACAGTAGTCCAGCAAGATTTAACTGTATTTCTATTGTAGGAGATGACATGGTTGGGTGCGACAACAGAGCTTGTGAAAGAGAGTGGTTTCATCTAAAGTGTCTGAAGCTTCAAGATTTCCCACAAGCACTAAATATTGGTACTGTCCAGACTCTATAAAACTTCCACAATTTAAGAATAAGGGGGAAAAAAGAAAAAAATTAACTACAAGAACGTATTTCTTGTCATTAATTTTTGTCATTTACAATAATTTTATAATCAATCAAATGGTACAACTGAGTCACACATGTTAATTAGGGCACTTGTCACACAAACAATTTTGTCTAGTGCTGTAACTTGGTCATTAGAATTGACAAAATCTATAGGCTGTGTAGAACTGAGGATAGAGTACTTTTGTCTCATGTTGCCAATCACACGCTCCACGTGTATACGCACATTGGCAATTTGCCGAGTCTGCTCTACTTCAATTCTGCTCAACTGCTTTTTGCCTTTGTGAAGGCTGGTATTTTTAAAGTAGAACAATATGCCCCAACTGAATCTGAGATGTTAAATCCACGGTCTGCAAGAACCAAGACCCCTGGAACCAAATAGGATAAAAGAGAGCAATGTTCTGTTAGGTATTTGTCGCTTGTTCTTCCTCCCCATCCCTCAGAAATGTAAGCGACGGTTCCTTGGGGAGTAACTCCAATAAGATATTTCACAGTGTTGTGATGTTTATAATTGTGAAAAAGTTCGGGCTCTTGCTAATAGATTAGTAGCACACGCTAGGAAGATCTCGAAACAATCTAGTATTATCACAACACAGTTTGGAAAATGTTTTCTGAATTCCATGGCCATTGTCTTTTTAAGAGCATCCCTATCTGGCCATACGAGGAGAGGTTTCAGTTGCTAATACAAAACATTTACTGGCTAATGGTGGCACTACTGACCCTAAAACGATAGGCAAGGTCTTGGCCATTGAGACCAAGACGCAGTCTCATTAAAGTAAGTTATAATAAGCTGTTGAAAGGGGGTTAAAGTAGAATTCTGTCTGAGTTGAGGTTTGACATACTGGAATATAACATTAAGCAGCTCCCTAGTACTCAAGCCAGTAAAAAATAAAACTTTTTCATCATTGTTCTTAAAACTTTCCTCATTATACACTAAGTCATTCACTTCTTTTAAGTTTTGCTACTTCTTTCTTCAAAATATCCTCCTGTTCCTTACCTTTTCTGTTGATTTCTTCATGGGCCTTCTCTGCTTCTGATGAGATGTACTTATATTATTGTCTATTACAATGATATTCTCCTCTAACTCTCTAATGTAGGTAGATGTTAAATCCATCTGTCCTGTTCTATTACATACCATTTCTTGATCTCCAACAGCTTCATTGCCAACTACACATGCAGCATTACCTTCAGCATCATCATCTTCATCATTGTCTCCATCTACTTCATCAATTGCATCATCTTTATTGTTGTCTTCATTGCTAACTCCATCAATGGCTACATCATCATCAACTCGAGGTCTCTTTCTACTATTTCTAGCAGCAATTCTCTCATATCTTTCCATGGTTTGACTGCCAGAATGACCACTTTGGTAACCAAGCTTTAGAAATGGAGCCCAGTCAGGGTTGTCCACATCATACAGCATTGCAGGACTTCCAAAAAAAAGGATCAGAGCATACTCGAATTTCTTGATAGCCATTTATATTTAGATGATGGTTCATGTGAAGGAGAAGATTGAAAACTGTACCATTGAAGAAGCTATATTACAAATGACAGCGTAAATTAAATAGTACATAAGTTGTTGTTATTATTAGAGTAGCAAGTAAGCGTTCAATTTTTTTGTTTGTTTGTGTATTTTATACTTTCATATAGCGACATTATTTGTTAACTATTTTGAGCTTTTCTGGATGTCTGAAACAAACAGTGCAGGAAATAGTTTTGTGGTGAAGAACATTGGGCCGAGTAGTTAATTGTTAAGTGCATAACATCAGTAACATAATGAAACCATTGCCGGAATACTTTGGAAATGAGCACATTAATGATGCTATTTTGCTTAATATTCAGAAAATCTTGCAAATTGGCCATAAAAATATTATGCCAGGACTACATAGATAGCTACTGAAAAGGAATCTTGGGCAACCAGTAGGACCTAACTTAATGAATTTTTCTTCAAATTCTCCCAGCAATATTTTTCCTAATTCACACACACACACACACACACACACAAAAAAACAACAACATAATGCTTGTAGATTCTCCTTAAATTCTATAAATATTGAAATATAAATAAGTATATTTTATTACTTGCATCTATAATAAAGCATAACTAAAATAGCTAGCTAGCTATTTGTAGAGGTTTGCTGTGAAACTTGCTCACTCACAGCCACAAACAAAATAAACATCATGATGGATCAGCTGTATGAGTCCATATTCACCTCATAGCTACTTGGTCCAACTTTCTTCATGGTTCCTTCTAAAAGCTAAATTTTCCAGTCATTTTAAGTGAAAAGTATCCAGCTTTTTAGGGAAATAACTACTAGCCATTGTTTTAATAATCAGAACTATCTTTTTTCCAAACTATTCCAACCACTTAGCCAGCTACTACTTTAATAAAATAATAGCTAGCAATGGATTGTGGATATAATAGTGTTAGTACAAACTAGCTAAATCTAACTGTGTAGCTAAACTTCTGGTTAGCTAAAAATTACAATTAAAAAAAAACATTAGCTAAACCACAATGGAAACTCTGACAGCATACTGTCTAATGAGCAAAATTTCCATTTGAGCCCTCCAGTGGAAAAATTATTGTTTATAATCTCTTAAAGAAAGAAAAGCTCTTAGCTATTTGTACTTAAAATCCTTGGTCCCAAATGAAATTGAAGAAATAATCATTAACTAACTAAAACCCAACTCTTGTACTAAAATGGAATACCTCAGTTTTAAGCTTGTAAAAATTATAGCGTGAAAACCCACCAAATTCACACCAAACTGGTGGTGTGAATGCCCACCACCTATGCATAGTGTGTCCTTCACACTTTCTTCCTAGTGTGAATGCACACTTAGTGTGAAATTCACACTCAATGGAATAACATGGACACTTTACCGAACATTAATTATATTCATATGCCGGCAAAAACCAATGCTATTATCATTGTAATCTACCTTATAAATGTTTTGTACACTTGTGTGCTAGATAAGAGAGTTGACTAAGATTTTAGTCGTCTGATTAATGAGATCTGGGATTACACCAATCTCTTTTTGAAAAAAAAATGTTGATATGTGTCACTAGATTCAATGTAACTTAGAATATTTCAGCATTAATGTAAGTATGAGTTCATAGTGATTGTGGTGAGAATTCACACTAAATTTGGTGTGCACTTCATACCCAAACGATGAGGTGTGCGCATCACACCATATTTTGGTGTGACTATTGTTACAAGTGATTCACGCTTGATTTGGTGTGAACTACACACCTTTTGGTTTACAGTGAAAATATTTTAATAAAACAGTTTAGAAAACAAATAATGCTTTAGCTAATATTCATAAAATATACTAGAGTGATTCTTGGGGCCATCAGCATTATGTATTTTCCTCTACTTATTCTCAAACTTGCACTATAACTCAAACATTTTGTTAATTATTCAGAATAGCTATAGCCAATTCTCATTGGCTGTATAATGTTTTTTATTATTATAAAATAGCTATTATTTTTGTCAATTCCTGGAAATAGCTAGCTAGAAGTTATTCAATATCTTTATTTCAGTGCTATATAGTTCATGATGAAGTGGAATTCACTGAATTCATGTTATGTTGAATTCCAAGTCTATGTGGCCATTAGACTACGAATAATCAATAATTGAAGTTGTTGTTGTTGTTTTTCATTGACAATTATTTGGTAACAGCTAGATACGGTAGCTATATTGTCTGTTTCAGTGTAAGAATTTGATTAACTTGTGTAAGTGGCTCACTTTAAGCAATTAGCTAGCTAGGTATGAATTATAGTCAGGAGTTATGTCTCGTGAGAATGTTAGATTTGAGCTTGCGCTATTTTGAATTGATTGAAGACTCTTTCAGAGTCAAAATAAAAAAGAAATACATTGACACTTAAAGTTCATCAAACTAGAATTAGCTAATCTAACCATCTAGTAGCAAGAAATGAATCTACTAGCTAGACCTCTAAGGTGAATAAATCGTAACTTTGTCACGTTTGAGTTAAGCAGGGCGGGGAGAACATCCTAACCGAGGAATATCCTTCCTAGTACGCAGGTTCCGGTGAGGAGGCGCAAATAGGTCCTTTTGATACATAAATCAGCATTTAATTGTCAGTAATATTCAAATCCAGAGCGTGACAGTTAGACAGACGGACACAGACTAATACTATGTCCCTATTGCTCATACACGATGAGCGTTAACAACGGTTTCATCACTGTTCACTGCACAGAATGATACAAATATTATACTCAAACTGAGTGGGAAGAAATGAAGAATAGCAGAGTGCAGATGATATGAGCGTATAATTTTATTAGATGTATTTTCTCTCCTTCACAGGCTTTTTAAAACAATACAGAATTAAAAATTGGTTGCCAACAGGAATAGAACCTAGGACCGTTTACTTAATGCACAAGCACTCTGTCACTGATCTACGACAACCAGTCCGCAAACATAAAATGCAAGCAACCTGATATATTACCATTTAAACTAACCCAACCTCAAAATAGTTTCTATTATTGTCAGTTTCTTTGAAATTCAAAAGTACTTTGAAAATTGTGGAATAGCAAATTAAGGAATGTAAAAACGTGAGAGAGATGGAGATGAAAAAACAACAACAAGATCAGGCTTACTTGTGTTGTGTAAGAGTGACATGAAAGGTATAAATATGTTGTTAATGAAGGAATAGCATTAACAGGAAGCATTTAGATATATGGATTTTCATAAGTGTAGTGAAGGATGTCACTAGCTAATTGGGGCAATAGAATGTGAGGTAAATTCACAAGTTCGGTTGATAAAAGGACCGAAGGACTAGGAATCTCAGCTCACCACTTACTGCTAGTCATGCTGCAAAGCGGGCTATAGCTTGACTAGCTTCTACCTCGGACATGCGAGACTGATGCTCTGCCATCCCTGCAGGTGGTCTGGCAGGAGATGTGCATGGGAAGATGCACACAGTTATATAGCTCACACTAGGCTTGCTTCACAGTTAGCTAAAGACAATGAGTTAAAGAATGAGGAGTTCCAACACCAGTGCCCCACTGATTCCAATCCCACTCTCCGTAAGCCTCTGAAGGAAGTTTTTGTGCCCTTTTGACTTAAAATTTGAACAATCATTTTGTAACCATTTTTGGGGGAAAAGACAGATAGGATAGATCATATAAAATAGAAAAGCCACATTAAAGCTCTCTTTATTTAACTTGAAATTTTTTTCATTGGTAACATCACATACAAGTTGTTTAATATGTTTTAGTGAGCTAATTGAAAAATTAAGATGTTTATAAAGTAAGTATATTTCGTTTAAATCCTTTGATTTGTTTCAATTTCATATATAGCTTAATAACAATTATTCCTTAATACACATAATAATTATTAATAAATTATTTCATTACAAACATAGACTTATAATAAGTGATTCATAAAAAAAAATACTTTTGAGAACATCATTTTATTTTGAACAAAAAAATATCCTAGCTAGTTCAGTAATAATATGTGATATAAAAAAAATGACAACACCAATTGTGTTAAAATTTGTCGTTCTTAGACACCTGCAAAATATAATTGAAACATAATTTGAAACCATTTCATGGTCAAGAGTAATGTTGCAATCTACACGCCTATACACAACATGTTACTCTAAAACAATTTATTAAATTCCCTTGTGATGACCGTAATTGTGAATTAGATACCACACACTCTCAAATGGATTAAGGTCGTCAAGAATTAGTGACTGGTTCTTCACGCTCTAATATTCTACAAAAATATGTATATCACACTCAGAATTAAGTAGCTTTAAGACAATCGAATGTGCCTAATACAATAAAATATTGCTGATGGAGCAATTTGGCCAAATAATAGTGGTCTGAAAGAACAAGCAAAACTTATGAAGATTAGGTACAATAACAGCTTAAAAGTGAACGTAGCTACTACGCAATCTGTACGGTGCATTTTGTGATAAAAGCATGAGTTTAGTACATACCTACATTCTACACACATCGTTATGTAGTAAGTTGGCTAAATAGCTACCGGTCTGTGAAATAATTCGCCATATCACAATCTGACACATGTTATGAGTACTTTATATATAATTATATATATTATATATATAATGTGTATGTGTGTTTGTATACAACATTGCTCAAATATTAGCTGAGCAATCTGCTCTTTTAAACTCCGCTAACTACAATACCTCACATTGATATTATACAAAATTAATCAGACTTTACGATTGTACTTAATCATAGCTAGCAATTTACTCCAATAATAATAATAAATGTGTATTGTTTGCTATAGGAATCCAGCAGGATTGCTAAGGCTTTTCAGAATATATTTGTAAGTGAATGTCATGTGATTGTAGTAATGTGATTGCACATCTGATATCAAAATACTCTATCAAAAAATCATATAGCTGAAGGTTTGTCATAATGAAAACTGAGTGACGATGAAACCAATTAAAATTGCAGGACATACAAATGTATTTAAGTACAGAGAAAAAGTAACAAACTTCTATGAGGCAAATATAAAATTGTTAATATCATGTCTGAGAAGATAATGTATGACACTTTGATTGCATTGATACCCATAAGTGCAAGAATTAAATTAAATTACACAATGAACAAAGAAAATATTACTCCTTGACCTACATGTAGCTATGCTTTTTAAAGAGTAATTGAATATATAGTTACTATTGTTCAATATTCTTCATAATGCAGCCCAATCTTTGGACAGTTTGCTGGGCCAACCAACTAATAGCCAAGATATACTAGCTTTGATAGAACATTAATTGTGTAGAATAGTAATAAAACCTGTCTATTTATTTATATAAACTTGCAATAAGTCTATTCATAGTAGTATCATTACTTGGAATGCTTAAAAAAGATCCTATTTTGTGTTTGCTATTGTACCTGAGATGTAATTGTATATTTTCCACTCTTATGATTGAGAGGCAAGTAGTGATTGCCTTCAGTATTGTCACTATCTTTCTCCAGTATTCCGTATTGTGGCGTTTGATTGTTCTTTGATGTATTAAATGAAACAGAAGTAGCAACAGATTGTTTGAAATCAGTTGTGGCATAATAATACTCATCCTAAAGAATCAATAACAAGTTAGTGACATTGTTGTAAAGTGTGATATAGTTAGTTACATGATGCTACTGAATGAATTTTGCTAATATTATTATAATAAAATATAATAGAAGCCATATAAAGCAATTTAACATTACGAGAGTAAAATTAGAGAAAAAAATTGATTTCTTTCTATACAGTTTGCTATAGTTCTGATATGTAGCATCTCTTTCATAATGTTTACATTTTGCAATTATGAGACATAATTAATAGTTTGACTAAACTGATTGCATGCAAAAATTTTATTAAACTTTTTATAATCAAAGAATATCAATATAACATGGCAAGCAAATTTTAGCGTTCTTTTTAAAAATAATTTTAACAAAATAAGTAGTCAATAAAATAAGGCCAAAACTACTAGCTCCTTACTTGATTAGCTGATTTATCCTCTTGGTTGACTCCTCTAGTTTTCATGGCTTCTTTAATCTATGATGACATGAGAACAAAAATCAGCTAAATACACAACTACGCGTGAATCTATTGATAAAAAAGAAACCCCAAAGATAATCTGACTTGTTGGAGAAAAGTTTCTTTAATAATCTACTAAAGTAACACTATTTTGAAACTCCAGCAAGGTCCATATCAAATTAATAAGTTGAACTTCAATAATCACATTTCAATTATAATATTTATCGTTATCTTCATATACTCCACAATGAGCCAGGCTAGAGAAAATTTAGCGGAACATACTGGGCTAAAATATGATGATTATGTCGCGTGCTATCTATGGAAGGCACATGACCCAAAAATTTTAGTAAGCCTACAGTAGGTTGAACGTTAAGATTTGTGTCATCGTTATTCCTGGGCTAAAATAACCTAAACCTACTGAATGTAATGCCTAGATATGAGTATACAAGCCTTCACTACAATGGTGATATGTTTAATCACAATTAATGTGTTTGACCATTCTGAAGAGATGTTATATGATACTTCGGGTTATGATTATAGTAAATAATATGCATTCTTCCCATGATGATGCTAACACAGAAATATAATAACAACAAGCATATGATATTAAATTTACAATAATCAATACTGACAGGATAATGACTAACTTATAACCATGAGCCTTTGAAACAGTAAAACCCAACACAAGGTTCAAGGATATGCAAAATGCCAAATATATAATGAAAGGCATTCCAAATACTAATATATAACGGATATATAAAATGTAAACTTACTGCCACAGTTCGTTCTTCAGCAACTCTAGCAGTACCATGCTGTTTCGTCTCTCCAAGCTTTCTGTGCGCTGATATTGACAAGCTGTTTTCAACTACTTCTCTTCCTTTGTCATCAACAATGGCTCCCAAATCATTAACCTTCGCCATTTCAGGATTTTTCTACATTGCATAGAGTTCAAATGTAAGCTTGTGATAAGAACTAAACTGTCAATAATGTGGCACTATCAGTAGAGTTTTAATAGATGAATAATGTGACACCATAAGTATAGCATTCAGAAATGAATTGAAGCACCAAAGGTGCAAATTCTCAGTGCTACTAAAATACTGGCTAGCTATCACAAAATCGTCTCAGACTCAATGAATAATTTATTGGCTATTTTATTACAATCTGTTATCAATAGAGCTCGAGCAATGAAACTGAAAATGTAAAGGCTTTTTTGTAAGTGAATAAACTTTAGAGCACTGATACTCACCGGTTTATTATATTGCCTATGCAAATGATCACTAAACACCGTTAACTTCCCCACTTAAAGAAAGCAAAACTGCCGTGGGCAGCAAGAAGAAATTATAGTCACATGATTAGGACGTAATGACAGGCTGGGTTACACACAAAAGCTAGTACTTACGCAAAGCTGACTGCTTCATGATTTGTCAAAAATCTGCCCAAAATTAAAAAATAAAGTAGCACATTCATTTTAGTGGGTAAATATTACATTTCTCTCTCAACCCCCCTCTGTGTCTTTGTCCAGTACTTTTCTGGCGAGTCAGATTCCCACTTGTCAGTTAACCATCATATATTTATCCATTTTTCTGTCTTTGTAGTCAGCCAATACTTGTTTTTCCTAATATTTGATTCATGTCAATTTTAAAGAGAATCATTGTGGGGGATTCTTAAGGGCAGACAGGTGCTTGCTCGGGTGGCAGCATTTGTATTCTTTACTAGCACTTTGACACAATCATTACTGAATGATTTAGGTTAAAACAAGTTAATATTAGCACACTTCTAGTTAGTACTTATCACAATGGACTCATATTTATTTGTGAATTTTTGTCAGTTTATCTTTCTGAATAAAAAGATAAATTTAAAGACAATGTTTGAGATGAACGATACATTTCAGAGGGTTTAATATTTCATATATTTATAACATTATAATCCAAATTCCTTATGTCTTTGATGTTATTTAAAGCCCAGTTAAATAACTAAATTTATATGTAATATGTGACTATCAATCAATCAATAACACAACTTGTCTTTGGGTCAAGCCATAAACCAAAAAATAAGTGCTCATCGAAGCCAAGAATACGAACCCTAACTCTCTATTAACATACATTAACTCTATGGGATATCAAAAGGTGTCCATGTATACAGTTTGGGAGAACCTTTAATGAGGACTACTGCATAGATTATAATTTCTTAAAGATACGTTATTTGCAAATTTCAGAGTATTTTCTTGAAGTTTTTCTAGCAAAGGCAAGAAATCACCAACAATTTTAGGATAGCAATTATTAGCTCTACTTTTAAAAAAGCTTCAACTATTCAAGGAATCTCGAAGTGACACTTACAAAAATTGCCCACCATGAACACCTAAACTACACTTGTAATAAAATTGGTCAACTTTTGCGGACTCAGTTTGCTACTTCCTTAGCACAAATAGCCTTGACCATTTTCTATGGTACAGGAAAACCTCATTCAATGTAAATGAGTTCATCAGTAGCCACAAAAAGTTCACAGTAGGAGAAAAAAATGAAAGAGATTTAGGATATGCCAGTTTTTACTAATAGTATTGATAGTAATTTTAATATTATATTTTTTGTCATTCACCCTGTATTTTATGGTAACAAGCTTATTGCAAAAACAACAACAAATTTGGATGGGGCTCGCAATATTCCTGTGCACATTTACTTACGTAGTGCACTGGCTAAATGAGTAGAAAAGTTTGGCTTTTTAAACAGGTCACAGGTACAGTTATGTGTAAGTTAGACATATAAAATTTCATTACACTGATTAGTAATAATATTATTAAACATAGTCAATCAAAAATATACCAGGTTTTGTAGTTCTGTGCGAAGTACTACCATAAGAAGTGGAAAGTTTTTGGTTTGTTTAAGAAAAAAAAACAAAAAACGGTGACATCTAAATCGTATGTCTTCATGCTCTGTATACAAGTTCTGTACTGCATATTGTTCAGTCTTATGAAATAACTAAGTAAGAAAAGTTTTTAAGCTACAAACTTTGTAATTTTGTATCGAGTTTCTGGAACATTCGATAGAATATAGCTAAATGGTTATTTATTTTAACATAATTATGAAATTAAAAGAAATAATATGTTGAAATTTATGTGAACTATAAATAACAGCTTTTATGCAAAAGTTACGTTTTAATTGCTCCATGCTGGTGTTTGTGGAAGCCCATCTACCAATCACTACACACACGTGATGTTACAATTCTAGAGCATTTGCACCTACAGCAGAATTAAAGAGCCTGCTAAACTTGCAAGTAAATGACAGGAAGATCAAAACTAGTCCGGTGAGTTTTCCGTTCGAGGCTGAGAATGTATTTTATATAACAATTGTGTCAGTAGTAGAGCTCAGCTATAAGCGAGAGGTACACAATGCCTAGGATGGTTGCAGTGTTTAGTTGCAGTGTTAAAGTAAGGATGAGGCTCGGCTGTGAGCAGGCTGTTGAATCCCAGGGACTTTAGCAGTACTTGTATCAGTAGCCCACCATTGGAAAGGATGTAGAATTTCAACTTATGGTTTGAGAATTTGTATCAAAGTAGGAACTTGCCACCAAATCTAATTATCCCCAAAATATGCACTGTCACAGTATCCATAACATTCTATGGTTATTTAATCATTCAAATCAGCACACCTATAATATCCAGTTATATGTGTATAAATGGCAGTACTACTATACTGTATTAAGATAATATTATGTTAAATACAATTCATACCATCATTTCCTCATATTCTTCCCCTTGCACGGTCCATTTTGGTTTTGTTTTATTATTCATTAAATCTAAAGAAAATGTTAGTTACTGTTACAAATATTGTGGCAAATACATTATGTAACTACTTTGAGGCTATACTTTTATCATAACCCCAAACCTAATATTCATAAATTTAATATGTTACATCCTTTACACTACTGTAAAAATGTTTTATCAAAGAAATAACTGATAATTAAACTGATTGTGCGGCTTTAGTACTACAATTGTTTGCCTAAGCTGAATTCGCATGACCGCAAGCATGGTAACCATAGGAATGCATTGAGTACAAAAACTTGAAGCAATTTAGTCCCTTGAATAAGGCAAATACACGCAGAAACATTAATGTTGCATGTGAAAAAGTGGCAGTTACTAAGGTGCGCATTAATGCTGTAACTGTTTCGTGGGTGCTGTACAGTTCATATCATCAATTTTCCTCTATCGTTATGGCCTTATACGCAGGTAATGAGCAACAAAATGGGGAAACAAACTGGTGACGGCCCTTCCAAAGAGACAAGAATAAACGTGAATGCAAAGAAAATTTTTACCCATAGAATCTGAACTCCAATATCCTGGGCCTCTATGCAAGCACAGAAATGAAACTGGTTCAACCATGTTAAGACACTTGGCAGTGACACTTTGTGCATATTATATGCTGATTCTTTTTCTGGCCTTGGAGCCATTACTGGTGTTGAATAACATATTTCAATTTGACTAAACTCACCAACCAGTAAAATACCCTCCTTGTAGTGTTCCTATTATATTGAGGTCAACTATCACTCTGCACAAGTATTTCAGTGCTAGATGCCAGCTCATGGCTGTTGGTAAAAACCACTAGACGAATAAAGTTCCCACCAATTCTGGTGCTGCCGTTCACTGGAGTGGAGAAGAAAGATGAGAAACAGTCAAAGACAGAGAAGCAACCTCCTGGCTAGAGGAGAAGAGAGAGGAAGAGATTAATAGAGTGAATGTCATATAAGTGTGTGTTATAGTTTATTATTATAGTGTGTAGAATGCATATTGTTAAGTCATATTTTGTGTATCCAGAGACGCTTCAGGCTCCAAAATATTGGTTAGGCCACAAAGTGGGTGTAGCCTAAACTGGAAGTAGGTGTGTCAATGATCAAGAGAAAAGCAGGATGTATAAAAATAATACTACTTACAGAGAACTAGCACAATATAAGTGCTCAATAATTATGGTGCTTCCATATTATTTTAAAAGCATATATATTTAGTCAAAATTAATACTTAAAAATGATTGAATATTTTCTTTTGTTATGCTGCAAGATTTTGATTATTAAATTACGCAAAACATTTATTAATTTCTGCAGGAACAGCAGATGCAAGAATCAGAAGTAGCGTCTCTAACTCTATTACTTCAAGTCATTATTGTATATTTTAATAACTTCGTCCTGGTTTAAACAATCTAACTCACTCACTATCTAGCTAACTCACAAAATGATGGATCACTTCAAGAGCTTGGACTTCAAAACACTTAGCATTATGCTAAGAACACAATGAAGCCAAGGTCAGAGCTCACCTAATTATTGTAGTGGCTGGAATGGACGAAAATACATCAACCGAAACTCTACCGCGAAATGACAATGCGAGTGGTCTTCTACAATTTTCTGCTGGGCATGTCCACTTAAATTAACTGTTGACTTTTACCAATGCTTGGCAGAGCGCCAAAGTTGTACTTTACTAATAAAAGCTGAACAAAAAAGATCCGGTCCAAGTCAGACTGGTTGGATTATCGCCATCGCCCCTGATATCATATAGAGTTTGTGAGCTTGTGGCAAGTTTTATGTCTTTACCTAGCAGGATATACAATTGTTTTTGTGGTCATTAAGACAGGATTCAAGTCTGCACATGTGTGTCGGACTTGGATAAATACTGCGTGTGCAAGTGTTTTGTATTAAGTCTACTTATTAGTTCTAGCTTTATAACTTTCTATACTTCTTTTGCACAACCCTAAGTTCCCAATTTTTATACTTTCAACATTTTCATTAACTAGTGCATATATATAATATAATGTACATCCCTCGGGAAAAAGTGATATCACCCTCAAAATTAGTCTGTGGGCAAGACAAAACTTCGCACCAAAAGAGTAACATTAGACCTTATTTGGACAAAATAGCTAAAATAGAATGATCTATATCATAATACACTTGGTAAGGTGGAAGTTGTCAAAAGAAGGTGAATTAATTGTAACTAAAAAGTAGGTTAAAAAGGAAGGTGAAAGTATGAAAAAGAAAGCAAAAGTTTCACAAACCCAAGTTAATAACCATGATCGAAGCACAGAGAGATTCAGATGCAGGGGAGGTAAATAATGGAGGAGAAGGGCCTAAATGACTCATGAAGAAAGCATAGGCATAACACTGGGTCCAGCTTCTCTGACAATTGCCGGACCAATGCTTTCGTGAAACCACACCCATTTTTTCTTTGGTAAAACTTGCCAATTCTTCCAAACGGTAGATGGCTTCATTAGCTTACATTTTTCTTATTTTTTCACCCTTTTTGTATGGTTATAATTGTTGAGGCTCCAGCCTTCTACGAGACGAGTACTTCAGAACATAACTAATTTAGCTAGCTACATGCACTTCATACACATGCATGCTCAGTTTTATTATCATTATCGTTGACATTTCGTTGATGTTTTATTCCGTTCTTGTTTATAACCGTAAACACAGCACAGCAATTTTAGTTAGTTACCAATAACATTTCATAAATTGTACATTTCTAACTCTGTACTAGTTACACCTGATTGTGAGTAATAGGACATTGACAAAATTCATTGTTTACCTGTCAACTTCCATATGCATGACTATATTATAACTTCTTGCAATACAACTGGATAGCTAGGCTTGCAAGATTGTTGTTAAGGTAGATTTTTTAAAGTATTAGCTATTGCCATTGTTTATTTGAGTTATAACTTTGTAACCCCCCCCCCCCCCCCCAATCTACGTAAAAGTCAGTCTGCTTGACCAATGAAAAAATGTACTGCTACGCATTTTGAAAGAGCTGAAAAAGGAAAGGTGGGAAATCAGAAAATATGTATAGTTAAAAAAAGAGACAGCAGGAGAGGGAAACTGATGTAACCTTAATCAATGGTAGAGAATGATTATAATGAATAAAAGTAACTTGTGCTGCTACTGCATTTTTACATTGCAATATGTCAAGCACTATACTGTGTGGCAAGGTACTTGCTAGTATGTACTAATTACTAGTGATGTGCTTAAGCACAAATGGCGAGCGAGCCTAAAGACTATACTATTTTTATATGAATAATTTAACACTGAAGCTACTGAAAATAAGGTCCAGTTTTTTAATTTCGCATACAAGGTAAAGGGATTTCAGTGCCATAGTAACAACTCTCTGCAACTGCTTGAAT
>WLWD01006028.1_pt1 | contig 84974 bp, 61 predicted proteins | sample 6712731 | NCBI WGS metagenome assembly WLWD01 (sample SAMN12718690, study PRJNA576275) | sponge metagenome | isolation source: marine sponge | host: Mycale hentscheli | place: New Zealand: South Island, Marlborough, Capsize Point | collected 2014-11-01
GGGGAGGTGGTAGTTGGGCGTGGCACAGGGGAGGTGGTAGTTGGGCGTGGCACAGGGGAGGTGGTAGTTGGGCGTGGCACAGGGGAGGTGGTAGTTGGGCGTGGCACAGGGGAGGTGGTAGTTCAATATGGGTAATGGAAAAAAAAAACTTTAACTCCCCCCAACCCCCCCAATCAATTTATTTACCTCTAGATTTTTTCCTTCCAACTTTTAGTTAGTATAGTACACTCAGTCCCCTCTTATCCGGGCCGGGTACCTTGGGCCCTGAGGGTGCCGGTATCTCAGAAATGCCCCATTACTCAGGGAAAGACATAATTTTCTCCGACTATACGTTGAGACAACTCTTTTCAACAAGTTTCAGGCTTTTTGTCAAGCTTAAGCACCACCCTTTTTCACTTGTAACCCTCAGTAGGCTTCTCTGTGACTTTCTGGAACTAGAAATAACTGGCTCGCACAGCTGTGATTGGTAATGGAATTGATTGAGTGTCTAACTTGTGCCCGGTTAAAGAGGTGTTCCTGTAATAGAGGTGTCTGAATAAGATGGATTGAGTGTACAACTCTGTTTATCTCTAGAAGAAGTCCATACTTTAGTTGTCCAAGAGTTGTTGTATAGTCTAGTGTTGAAGTGTGTGGTTTTTGTCAAAGAGATACAAGCTACTAGTGGGCTGCGTTATTATCCAAACTTTCAATCCCATGCATTGCAGTTTGCATTGCCAGTGCACTTTGAACCTCTAACCTCATTGTTACGGATTCAAAAAAGTTATTTTTACAAGTTTCTCCCCCCCTCCATTGTAACTGTTGCTGTGACACCCACTGTTGGTGAGATGTGGTTGATTGGGTGGTAGGTAAAGGGTCATCAAATTTGAAAACTTTGGTTGTGTATATGTACATACAACTTTCTGATAAATGCAGTATGGTGAGGTTCAGACAAAGCCATGCTAACTTAACTTAGCAGTGACCAAATCCATTTTATTCAACTTAGGGAGCAGATCTTGCATTATAAGGACATTTTTTTTTTTGATATACACAACAACTTCTCCATCTCTTCTCTTTCTTTCTCTCCTCTCTTGTGTGTAGCATGGACGTAAGAAGATGACAGCAGTCCAGTTCTCCCACAATGTGGACCTGGTGGCCAAAGGCGTTTCAAAGAGCCTCATCAGAGTGAGTGAACTAGGGAATAAACACCTATCCACCCACACACACACCTACTGCACACACATACACACCCACACACCAACACACACACACACACACACACACCACATACACATACTTGTATACATGCATACATCTGGCCCCAATTTTGCAACCAAAAAATTCATTCATGTAAAAATGTGTTTTATTTCTCGTGCGTGTGTGTGTGTTTGCAGTCTCTTTATGATGAAATAAAGAAGAAGCCTCTCAAGTGGGCAGTGTAAGTTGCCAGGACAGGAACAAGCATTGCTTATTGGTTAATTCAGTCTGCAGGGCAGAGTTGAAGTCGTTTCTATTTGCATGCATGTAGTATGTGTGTGTGTGCCCTCTATCACTTCATTTGTGTTACCTACACATTTGATAAAAGCCCTTTGATTTAAATTACAGAACCAAAAGACAACATCAATCAGTCAGGGTTTCTAATGAGTCATACGTAGAGTTTAGCATTATACGCACTTCTACCACTGGACCTCATAATAAGTTGTATGTGTGCCATTCATGTTGTGCTTTCATGTATGTGGACTATATCTATTTGATCAAATGCCACTCGTATTTTGTCCCGTTTTGCCGTTAATTGTCTAAGAGGAGTGTTCATTGAGTTTTTTTTTTACCCACTTATTTGAGGCACTCAAGACCAGCTGTCAAGTCATTATTTCGATCTGATATCTCATTTATAATATTAGCATAAAAGTTGAAGCTCGATTTGTATTAAGTGAACTTGTTTCCTTAAACATAAAAATTTGCTAATTGAATGACCTTTTCTGTTAAATTATGTTCCATTTGAGTAATCCATTCCTGGTGCTGCTGCTGTGAATACTGGTTGATCTGAGAACAAACAGAAGCTGCAACGTCTGATTGGGTGTAGATATAACGGAAGATTAATACTCAACAGCTTTGCATGTTGTACATACAAGGTTGTGTGTGGTTATGGTTGGCATAGTCTAACTCCTCTACTGGTACATTCTTTCTACATACAACAGAGTCTTTCTTTATTGAACTGGAGTGGATGATATTATATTTGCTTATTTCTCTAGCTTTTTTTTTTAAATTTAGAACATAGCTGATGTAGTGTATGTATTGTGACAGATGAACTTTTAAACTGGTTAGGTCCTTCAGAGAGCGCCACTAATAACTCAAGTGTCCCCGCCTTGAGGGCAGGGACACTTAGTGTCCATCTGATTGTGTTGTTAGGAGCAAGTCGCTACATTCTAAATCAGTTAGGCGCTGCACAGCCGTCGTGAACTACCATTATTAGGGTCCCTCAGTTCCTAAGTAACGCCCTCGCTGTGCTCAGGATGCTATAGCCTAAGGCCTTTGGGCAGTAGTATCCTCTGAGGCAGCGCCCAACTATTATTTATTTATTCATAAGTCTCTGAATAGTTTCCTTTCTGGTTTAAAAATGCAACCTGTGGATTTTGGATTTTTGTTTTTAATTGATTTTGCAGTATTTGTGAAAACAGTGTTGTCTGATTTTGATCTTGACTTTGAAGGTTTGTGATTAGTAATATTGAATGATATTTTTTTTTTATTGTTTATAGTGATGATGACGAAGATGGTGCCACGCCCACTCCCAATAAGCAGACGTTGCATGATATGGAATTGTCTTCAGGCTCTAGCGATACCGTAAGTTGTGGTACTGACATATGGTAAGGTGAGGTTACAGTAAGGTGACGTTACAGTAAGGTGACGTATGGTAAGGTGAGGTTACAGTAAGGTGCTCGTACAATACCTACAGTAAGTTGGTACAAGCCATACGGTAAGGTTACAAACATATGGTAAGATCTTTGGTAAGATCTTTGGTAATAATGTTTATCAGCTGAGCAGCATTACAATAGTTATAAAATCACAGAATGTTTCGGCTTGATGACCCATCCGTTACATGCATTTTCTTGTTCACAATGTAATTATATTATTTTAAACGGCTATACCACACAACTGGTGAAAGCTCATGAGCCGAAATGTTTTTGTGTGATTGTATAACTATTGTAATGCTACTAAGCTAATAAATATTTATTACCAACGAAGTTATAACAGTAGCAGGGAAAATCTACGACATTATATGGTAAGGTGTGGTTACAAACCCTCATTAGGGTGTGGTTACAAACCCTCATTAGGGTGTGGTTACAAACCCCCATTAAGGTGTGGTTACAAACCCCCATTAGGGTGTGGGTGCAAGCGACAACCATTTAGGCTTTGTTATTTGATGTGTCAGAGTAAGTTATGATAGTTGGTAGAATTGCTGGTCTGTCTTTACATGAGCTGGTCCATTTATTTAATCAAACGTCTAATTTGTATGTTCTACTGTAGGATGATGTATATCATGTGACTATTCCTGGGACATTTGTGGAGGTGAGACATGTGTGTGTGTGCTAGAGATAAATAATGTACTTTAACATGTCCACCAGCACTGCAGAATAATAGCCTGCACTAGTGAACTCTGGTAACTGAAGTACCACCACAGTGCATGTACTTTAGCTGCTCTTTTAATATTATTACAGAGATCATTATTGGGTCGAGTCATAGCGAGGTATTTTATCAGCTGTTTCAGTGTGTACCAGTAGAAAGAAGGTGTTACTTCAGGTTGATCTAATGCAGCTAGAGAACATAGCTATAAAATTTAAGATCAGAAATCCAAGAAAGAGTTCTTATAATTCCCTATCTACTACTGGAAAATAATGTTTTACATACCTAGTGTGTGTTATTAAAGCCATTGAAGCAATATTGAACAAATGTAACGTGTATGTGTTTAATTAGGTGGAGCTATCAGCCAGCACGCCATTGTTCAAGGAAGGCTACATTCTGAAGAAGAACATTATGGAAGCTCCTCACAAGAAAGGTGACCACACTCTGTGTGTGCATGTGTTTGTCTCACTCTGTGTGTGCATGTGTTTGTTTGTCTTATGGTCTCTATTTGAGTAGTATAGAAGAGGGAAGGATGGGGATGGTGTTTGGAAATGAATATATTTTCTCTGTAGTGTTACCTCTAGTTACAGTTGTGGCAAGAAGTAAGGGGATAGATGTTGACATGCGCACACGCACATGTACAATAATCAATTCAATCATTGGTCTTATATTTTAGTAATAACGTATTATATGAGTATCAATTTTGTGAGGTAGCTAGATATTGTCGTGGTGAATACACATGTGTGATACTGTATCGTATTTGACGTGTTATTTAGCAGTAGGTAATATAGGTAATAATTAACTGCATGACGGATCTGGTAAATATAACCTCTTTAAATTAAATGTTAACAATTATATGAAGAGGTGGTAAAATCACTTAGTGAACATCATATTTTTTTAGTGTCAGATAATGCTGTTAGTTTGTGATCTTGTAGGTGATAGGATCTGTGAAAATATACTTTGCACACCCCATCATTTTTTGTTGAAAATGAAATTGTGCGGAGTGGGCTGTTTTTGCAGATCCTGTTGCATATTTTAATTTATATTGTCATACTTTCAATAATAGTGATATAAAATATAAAATAGTGGTTATGATTACTGCAGCTATGTATATATGTATTTGTCTGTGTTGCAGTTTCGAGAGGCAAGCGTCAATGGCGGCCATACTATGCTTACTTGAAGGGATTCCTACTGTACCTGCAACCAGTAAGTCAGGGCAGTGAGTGGGGGGGAGAGGGGTTTTTGTGTTAAGGATAAGTTTTTTGATTAGATTTTTTGTAGTATATTGGTTTCAAGAAGGAGGTGTGCGGGTTATGATTGGTTTATGCGATTTTAGGGTGGTTTGTCACGATAGTTTTTTTTGTACTATTTAGGTTTTTGGATGATCGGTATAGGGTTTGTATTATTATTAGGTTGTGTTTAAATAGATGTTGGCTGGGAATTATATTTGTCGTTATGTAGAGTTGTCTGTTGGTCGATTTTGTTTTCTGATAGTTATCCTTTTTTTGTTCCTCAAGTTTCAAGGAATGGGGTATGAGGGTGCCACGATGGTTGACTGGTGTGTCTGCATGTGGAGGCTGTTTTCGTTAGTGAGCTTCTTGTGGAAACGTGGGGACAGGGGAAGGTTGAAGGGGGGGAGGGGTAGTAGTTCGATCTTGTGAATTTAGTGAGCTTTTCTTCTTTTTTTTCTTCTCTTAATCGTCACGTTGTGTTTTTTTCCTTCTGCTTTTCTTTTCTTTCACTTTCCTACGTTTTCTTTTTTTCTCTTTTTTTAAACTGTATTCTTTGCTCCCTTATTTTTTTCGTTTTCTATTCTCTTTTTTTTCCTAGTCTTTTTCTTTCCCTTCTCTTTTTTTCCATTTTATTTTGTTTTTCTCTTTTTGTTTCTTCCTCCGTGATCTTTTTTTTTCCTCTCCTTTTTCTTTCTTCTCTTTTTATCTTTTTTTTTGTTCTCTTGGTTTTTTCTTCTCTTTCTTTTTTGTGCCTCTCTTTTTCTTGTCTTCGCTGTTGTCCTGGGGGGGCATTTTGTTGGTATGTAGAGTGCGATTTTTTTTTCCGATAGGGGTGCGGGAGAGAGTTTGTCTTCGGTTGTCGCATGGGTTGAGTAGCTCTTTCGATGGATTGGTTGTCCTCTCTTTTTTTTCTTTCCGTCGTCTCTTTGGTTTTTCCTCCCTCTTTTTCTTTATCCCTTCTCTTGTTTTTGCTTAGGGATGAGAGGGGGTGGGAAGAGAGTGTCCTGTGAAGGATGAGGAATGAAAGAAGAGGTGGGAATGATGAGGAAGGGGAGGGGGTACATTGTAGTGAAGAGAAGATGGTTGGGGAGAGGAGGAAGGTGTGTCAGGAGGTGTATTATGATGTTTTCTTTGAGGCTTGCTTCATAAATAAAGTTTCTCTTTTTTGGTTTAAATGTGTGTCATGGAAAACGTGGCATTGCTATTCTTTATGACATGCATTGTATGCCCAGGGCTGCACGTAAGGAGGCCCGAGGGGAGGGGGGCTTTCAACCCCCTCACCCTGCCATCTTCTCCTTTCTTTTGTACTAGTATTCTATCTATGCAATGTGGATCTGTCTTATGAGAGATTTACATGTACATACTGCAGAGGTCTCTGATGCAATCAATATGTCTCTCAGTGTCAGGTTAATTGTCCAATTTCTTTTCTGTCTGTAGCCTCGCCAAGGTGATCTTCATTTAGAAGATACCAGTTCAGCTCTATGCATTTGCCACACGGTTGCCATGGGAGCATTTGACTACCACAAGAAGAACTCTGTCCTCAGAGTGACTACAGCAGAGTGGCAGTCTTTCCTACTGCAGGCCAAGTATGTGTGTGTGTGTGTGTGTGTGTGTGTGTGTGTGTGTGTGTGTGTGTGTGTGTGTGACCACTTAGTGGTATACTTTGTATATGGTACAGCGTTGACATAATTTATCAACTATAGTACACATTGTAAATGGTAAAGGGTCATTATTTTCAAAACACATGTTAACTATGATTCCCAGCGGAATGGTAAAGGGTCATTTTCAAAAATACACACTTGTGTACATGTAAATAGTAGAAAGTCATTATTACCAAAACAAAATAAAAAACAAAAAACAACAACAACACTTGTCAGTTATGGTACACATTTTTTGTTGTATGGCAGAGGGTCATTGTTGTCCAAAGCGCACTTGTTAACTGTGGTTGAACAATGAGATCATTGTGATTGCCTTGTTGTGTGTAGTGATACAACAGATATGCAGCAGTGGATTGTGGCCATCAACAAGGCTGCGGCCACCTACTCCTCCCCTCCCCTGGCAGCCGCAGTGTCCTCCAGCTCTGTATTCCGGAGACCAACCTTCCCTCTCACCCCCACCAGGAACACAGTGGAGCAACAATCTCAGGCTCATGAAGCTAGGGTAAGACACAGAGATAAATATACAAGTTTCAAATGTTGTATTATTAATATTATTATTATTATTATACTATTATTATTTTCATTATTATTTTATTATTATTAATATGAGTAATAGCATGGGTAACCGTGCTATTCGGGATTAATAGCACGGGGCGAAGCCGAGTGTTATTTCAATTGCTTTACGAGTGCTATTGACCCCTAATAGCACAGGTTACCCGTGCTATCACTCGCTAATAGTAGGCCAGTTTTTTAAAAAGTCTTTTGCAATTGTAGCTACACTGTATCGTTCAGTCACTATCTCCTTATTTCTGGATTAGCTTCTGCTGGAACTTTCTTTTCATCGTACGACTTCTCCTAATCTGTTGTAAAACATTCCGTCTAATACGGGTAGAGGTTCTGTGGTGAAGAAGGACATTGTCTCCAACTAGAAACTACTGGAATTGTACATTTCTAGAGTTAACGCTCCACGCGTGCGCACTTACCCGTACTATTTCACTTAACTACTGTACCAAGGTATTTCACTTAGTTTCCACTTAGTTACCGAGGTATTTCAATTAGTTACGAGCTATTTCACTTTCCCCGTGCGATTTCAATTGAACAGCGATTTTTCCCATACATTTTTGAATGGGCAACTTACGCGCCGTACTATTATTATTATTATTCTATTACTATTATTATTTTCATTATTATTAATATTATTTTTATTAATATTTTTATTATTATTATTATTATTATTACTATTATTATGATGGTTTATGGTAATTATTATTTTGTTAGGTCAAAACATTGAACAAGGAACAGGAGGAGCACCAGGCTTATAAGCCTAAAGGCACTAAAGCAAAACACGATGATCTCAAGGTAATGGGGCTGGTACATTCCAATACATGCATAAAAAATTCTAAAAAAAAAAAGAATTAAAAACAATGATAATTGGCGAGTATGCAAAGTGAGTGAGACATACTTACAGGTGTGACACAATTGAAAATCGGGGATATTTGTTTGTTTATATATATATGTTTACACGTACGTATGTCATTTTGTACTTTGACCCTCTCGTACTTTTGCGTTAGCTCGGTGTTCGACCCCGTCCCAAACTTCACTGAACAGAATCCTCTGGTTATCGACCATTACCCGTATCACCCTAGAAATTAAATTGTTTACCACTTTGAATTATTTTGCGGGTGCAGTTAAAACAAAACAAAAATTACCGGAGTTCCATTTCTATTCGAGTAAGTAGCGATGGTAAGTTAATACGCTATATGTCATAGTTATAAGCCCTACGTAACAGTATTTACTTGAAAATTCATTGTCCACTAGAGTAACCACGAAGGTAAGTCTTATAGGTATGTTCCGTTGTGTGAAGTATTGTGATTACAACTACTACTAAGAATATCGGAAAGAAAAAGTGTAAATAACGTGACTGGATTTTGTTGCTTTTTTTTCTTCTTTCAATTCAAACAGTTACGGGAAGTGGTTACTATGGCATTGAATGCATTTACCATAGTATACGTAATTTACAAACTCAACTTTATTTTAGTAGCGTGAGTGATAGAAGTTAAAATTAATCATTAGATGTATTCTCTCTCTTTCACAGGCTTTTTAAACAATACAGAATTAAAAATATTTGGTTGCCACTAGGAATCGAACCCAGGACCAAATATTTTTAATTCTGTATTGTTTAAAAAGACTGTGGAAGAGAGAGAATACATCTAATGAGTAAAAGAAGGCTGAGAAAGAAATTGTGAAGTTGAAATTAATTGTTTAACAATAGTGTAGTTTTAGGCCCACTCGCCATTTGTGCTCAAGCATATCACTAGTAATAACAATGTTAATAGTAAATAGTAAATTGAAGCAGTAAAGGGAATGAATGGTCTTCATTATAATGACAAGTCTTTGATTTTATTATTCTGGTAGTAATATTTTACCGTTCTGTTTTTTGCATGTGTTATCTAGAATTGGTTTGACAAACTCGAGTTTCTAGGTTTCGAGATCCACAGGTTTCAAGTGTACTATGCGTCCCTCTTCAACTCTACGGTCGACTTCCAGGCTAAGCTTCCCAGTGGTCTGGTACCCTCTCCAAGCATCAGCACTCTAGCGACCAGCGGCACCAGCGATGGCAGCAGTGAACTCTCTTCCTGGAAGTCAGTCACACCTCCTGGCTCGCCCAATAGACAAAGCGAGCGAAAACATTCTAAACACTCAGGTTCTCCGTTGACTTCAAGCAAAAGAAGTCACAGGAAGTGATGATGAATCTGAATAAAAAAAAAAGCCAATTTTTATTGTAATTATTTTATTATTATTATTATTTTTTTTTGTGCTAGACCTTCAATTAGTTTCTGATGTTGTGTACTGGATTATTTTTCTTCTTCTGGTATTGCATAACTAGTTTGTTTTATTTCCATCGTCACTCCATTATCTGTGGACTGCCACGCCCACTCATTAGCACTATTATTATTATTGCTTACTGTTGTAAGCTCACCATATTATTTTTGGTTTTGCATCAGCAATTTTGTTTGTGTTCAAATTCTAAATGTCTTCAAGCATGAAAGTCGTGGAAGGTTTTAAAACAGTACTGCAATTATCTTGTTGGTAAAGGGTTATCAATCAGGGGCGGATCCAGCGCTAGTGACAGGAAGGGGGGAATTCCCCTTCGAACCAAGTTTATTGAAATACTTTTTGGACAAAAGTACCTATACAGGAAATATAGTTTCTGAACAACTGCATTCTAATTTACGCTCTTCACACATAAATTATGTCCAAATCATTTATAATATTTGAATAAATTTAAGTTTTGATCTAATATATTATCCAAGGGTCCCCCAAACTTTGACATGATGAAAAGGTTCTGCATAAAAAGCCATATGAAGTAACACTATTCACACCACCATTGATATTAGGCACTTCTGACCCTTTACCATTTGGGGAATTTACAAAGAGTGAGACCCTTTACCCAAGGGGAAGGGGGGTGGAATGGAGGGAGGGCACCTATCTCATAATCTATATCATGCAGTGGTTAGTGAGTTTGGCTGCTTGAGACTACTTGGGACACAAGTATTGTTAGTAAAAACAAGGGGGGGGGGGGAGGGGGGCGATGAGATCATGATCCCCAATACCAGCCAGGAAGAAGCCTTAGGGCCCCCATTTTAATTGACTACTCACAAAATAGTGAATTAAAATGTATTTTCTCCTCACTTCTATTTTAATTCTATACATAAATTGGATCTCAATAAGCACTAGCTAGCTAATATAAGGTAATCTTTATGGCACCTCTATTCAATTGTGTTTCATCAGTGTCATTAAAAAGATCAGAGAGTACCATCACATTTATGCCACTGTAAACCTAGATAATACCTTAATACTTTCTGTGCGCAATAGCCACAGCTAAAATAATTAAATTGCTAACAAATTAGCTGACTATGAAATACTGTTTTTCGAAGGGCTACCTAAGGCCACAATTGTAGACATGAAGGCAAGCATCCAGTGTGGAAAAGAAAGATTGTACAGAAGTAATCTGTTTTTGATGATTACATTTTGTGATTTTCTTATTAATGACTTGTGGTTAAACATGAGCCATTTATTGGTTATGGTTTTTAATTAAAATATTAAACAATACTGCATCCCGCATGCGTTTTCACTCTATTGCCTGAGAAACTAATTAATAAGTATGATCTGCCAGAACAAGGAATCCATTCAGAACAGTGGAATGGGAGTCTAATCAGAGATGGCGTAAGCAAATTAACTTTGGTCGGGCAAATATGACCCACCACTTTATAGGGCTAGATGCCATTAGTACCTGAAAGGAAAGACATTTATACTAGTTCTGATTGTGGAGCTGTCATCACAATCAGAACTAATACAGTGGAATGAGAGTCTAATCAGAGATGGCGTAAGCATTGGTCAGGCGAATATGACCCACCACTTTATACGGTTGTACTAGTTCTGATTGTGGAGCTGTCATGAACTTGATCTTCACGAACAATAAAAAAAAACACTTCAGGTAGATACCAAAGGCCCTTGTCAGGAAGGAGTAAGGGGAATCTCCTGAAAATCACCTTTCTGGGTAGTGCTAATAGAAGCTCATAGAAGATAGCTCCTGTCCCTAAGGAGTAGGCTGAAATGGCTGTAATGAATCATAGACATGGTCAATGACACAGTGGAAAAAAGTCCTGACCTTCACTTCACTTCGGTATCTTCACTGGGTATAGAAACTACTCGCCACTGGCTACTGTAGTTTTGTTGGAGTACTGTATCAAGTTTAGAGTAAACACTAGCATAGCTGTTATTGGCAAGGAACACTAGCTAACACCATCTTTCACCAAGCTAGCTAACACCACCTCGCGCTAAGATAGCTCGCACCACCTCGCACAAAACTCACTAAACGTCAACTGAGCACCTTGTGTGCCTATACACCCTACCGGGCATCTCTCGCGTGCGCCTTTGTGTATATAACTACTGCGTATGCATAATTGACTATTTTTATACCACACTACCGTTAACTAATAATCTGAAGCTATACCAGTCCAATCTAAGGCAATTAAAACTAGCTATCTTCTACTAACCTACGAAACAGATAGCTAAGCTGGACTTGCTTTATTGAACATACTCTATTATCACACACAATAATCACACACTATAATCACACATATCCCACGTATTATTTGGTCATGTCATAGCCACAAGCCAACTGCGTTGTCTGGCTACTAGGGCTCGGTAAATTATGCTAGCATTTTTTTGAGCATTTTAGGTACAGTGAAGCATTAAGAATAATGCTGGCATTATAGGTCAAATTTGGAGCATTTTGGGAATGAATTCCTGAGTTGTACATAATAATTAAAAATTTGTATGTAAGCATGTGTGTTATTATCAGCAAACACATCTAAGCTTAGCTTGCAGCTGTAACTTGCAGCTGCAAGCTTAGCTTAGCTGTACTAGCTACTAGCCAGCTTAGAAAATGGCTGAGTGTCTAATGGATACAGAGACTGAAATTCCTGATGTTTGTAACAGCCCTGAGCCTAGCAGTTGTGAGGTTGATGTTCCTAATCTTATGAGAGAAGAAATTACTGATATCAGTCTCAGCAGCTCTGGCCCTAGCAGTAGTGAAACTGTTGATGTTCCCAATCTTTTGAGCAGGCTGAAGTGTCCTGCTTCATCCGATTTGTCCCGAAAAAGAAAATTGAAGTCTAATCCACCTAAAGGCTTACGGTCTGGTAAGGGTTCCGTTGCTGTTGAGCCCTCTATTCCTCCTTCCACCAGAGTTAAAGAATTTCCTAATGAGCACTTATCTGTGGTATCAAGAAAGTTATTTTGTCAGGCTTGTAGAGAGCCTGTGTCTGTTAAGAAGAGTGTTTTGCAACAGCATATTAGATCAGCTAAACATGGTAGTAGCAAAAAGCTTTTAGTTTCTAGGAAAGCTCAAGATAAAACAATAGCTGATATGCTACGGAAGTATGATAAGAACAAACACCCCATTGGAGAAGGTCTTTCTGATGAAGTGAGAGTTTTTCGTATTAAAGTAGTTAAATCTTTCTTGAAAGCTGGCGTACCACTGGCCAAGGTAGACTGCTTTAGAGAGGTGTTTGAAGAAAGTGCTTTTAGGCTTTCTCATAGTAGTAACTTATCTCAGCTTATCCCTTTTATTCGTGAACAGGAGTTTGCTAGTATCACAGAAGACATAAAAGGAAATAATATTGGTGTAATTTTTGATGGTACCACACATGTGTGTGAAGCCATGGTTATTGTACTTCGTTTTATCGATGCTGACTGGCAAATACAACAACGTGTTGTCAGGCTGATGCTATTAGCTAAGAGCCTTACAGGTGAAGAAGTGGCCAGGCAATTAATCATGTGCCTATCTAATGAGCTTAGTGTTTCTTCAAATCAGCTAGTAGCAGCAATGCGTGATCGTGCTTCAGTCAACAATGTAGCAATTCAAACTCTAAAAATTGTTTATCCATGTCTTCTAAATGTGGGATGTTTCTCACACACTCTTGATCATGTTGGGGAGAAGATAAATGCAAATGTGCTAGATGAATTTATAAAAGTTTGGGTGGGCCTGTTTACACGGAGTCCAAAAGCAAAATTGGCTTGGAGGGAAGCTACTGGTTTGCCTGTTCCTGCTTACTCTAGTACCAGATGGTGGTCTAAATGGGAGGTGATGAAACATATGCTTGTCACCTTTGCTGATGTGCTTCCTTTTGTTGAGAATAATGATCTTCCCCCTTCCTCTAAAAAAATTGTTGACATTCTCAATGACCCTCCTAAGAGTCGGAAGCTGCAGATGGAACTTGCAATTACCGTTGATTTTGGTGAGCCATTTGTCAAAGCCACCTATAGATTGGAGGGAGATGGGTCACTGGCTTTTAGTGCCTATGAAGAAATTGTTAAACTTCAGGCTACTATTTCTGCCCAGAATTTCCCTAATGCTACAGCTGTTGCCAATAAATTGTCTTCAAACAGACCAACACAGAAGCAGCAATTAATAAATTATGCTACTGAGTGTATCGAGCCTGCTATTGTTTATTTCAAGCAAAAATTTGAAGGTGATCTAAAGCCAATTGTTACAGCCTTCAAATATGCCAGATATTTTGATCCAGCCAAGGTGTCTGAACTTTGTCCAAGCTCTGCTGACATTGACCAGTTGAAGGCCTTTCCTTTCCTCAATAATAAGTTGGAAGATTTGAAAGTAGAGCTTCCTATCTACATGGCAAAAGCAGATGGTGTGTCACCAACCATAGACAAGTTAGAGTGGTGGAAGAAGCACTCTAATGAGCTCCCCCATTGGTCAGCTGCATGCAAACTAGTATTACTGGTTCAGCCATCCTCTGCAGCTGCTGAGCGTGTTTTTTCACTTTTATCAAATAGTTTTGGTGAACAGCAAACTTCCTCGCTAGAAGAGACTATTGAAGCATCAATTATGCTGCAGTATAACTATAGGAAGTAATGATTCTGATGAACCTTTTGTTTGTTTTCTTGATTTTTTTTTTTATTAATCGTGAGCATTATGAGCAAAATTGTGAGCATTATAGGCAAAATGAAAAGCATTATGGGTGGCATGAGTGAGAATTAGAGAATAGCATTATAGGGAAAATTTGGGGAATAATTTACCGAGCCCTACTCCTCTACACACTGCCCAGATTGTGTCACAAATAATATTTTAGCTACTATCGCTTATTATGACCATGTGAATAAAACACTTAGGTTTACTGGAGTGACTGGCAAGTTGAAGGTCTTGCCGTAGTTGACTTCAGACAACCTGGCTCATAATCAACCTGCAAAGCAAGAATTACTGGCAAGTGTTTGTTCTTGACAAAGTCCTCAGTATAGATGGAATCAAGTAAGTATCAAGTTGTGGTATATGTAGTCTCATTTGAGTATTCACCATTTTTGAGATATTGTTCAAAATATTTTATGATGATGCCCAGTGCATACCTGATTTAGGTGATATTTGTGACCTTCCAGTTGTTGCTGTGTGGTGTGCAGGGTGCATGGGGGAGGGGAGACAATGGACAGGATATGACCTTTGAATGGGAAGTGATAGGGGGCTAGTTTCATTAAATGTCCAGGTGGAGGAGATGGGGCAGGAGTGATATGCATCTGAATAGGTGCAGGATGTGGACTCTTGTCACATGGTAATAGACACATGTATCAGCTGGTGATGTTTGTGTGTTCTATTGGAACTGTAGTTCCTTGGACTTTCTATAGTGTAGCTGTTCAAGACCCAATTATGGCCAAACCCAGAAAAAAATGGTATAAAAATTGTTTTGGTACTATTAAAATCAGAAAAAATTGTTGAATAACATATCCAAAATCCTCTAAAATCCTCTTCGGGGAAACTTTTTTATAAGCAAAAGAATTTGCCATTGGGAAGGGGAAAAGAAATGCGATATACGCAATAATTAATATTTTCGCGCCACATTAAATTTGTATAACAAAAATTTAGAACGCGAAAATATTAACTCTAATGAAGCCAGAAAAGTTGGTAAAGGAGTCTTAAGGGTTATTTCTTGTTTGTAAGCTCTACATACTCTGCTAACAGCTCCAGTTTTAAGGCCCAGTTTCTTGCCACACTGTAAGGCTACTCTGCTACTCTGCTGACAGCTCAACAGTGCACCAGCTGGTAATTTGGCTTCTTCTTTTTTAGATAGAAGATGTTCAATGACAATTTCTAATATTTGTCCAAAGGCCACACTTTCTTTGTCTTACTGTATGCTCTTATTCTACTGACAGTTCATCAGTACATTGGATTGGTGAGTTTGTTTAATGTAAAGTTCTTCAACATATATCGTCTTCTTGTTTCATCACAATAGGCTTCAGCCTTCATGGCTGCGTGTCACTCTCTCGGAGATACCTTTGATGTTAATGAAGAGAACTGCATCATATGCCAGAAAGGATTTGAAACAGAAAGATCCATCAAGGTATCAGAAAAGGGGCTGCAATCACTCATTTTGTATAGTGAGAAGCATGGAAAATTGAATCTACACAAATATTTGAAGGAGTGCATGAGTGTAGTACCAAATAGAAAAGTTTTAGTGCATGGAAAATGTCGCAGAGACTTTACTGATGCAAAACGTGTCACTATTAGAGGTCCTAGTCCTATTCCCAGTGAGCCCACAGCTAAAAGATTACGGAGTGACTCATTACCTTTTGACTGGAAAGGACAATGCATGCTTTGTGGCAAATCAGCAGCAATTGACAAGCGTCATCCTGAGAGATCACAGGTTTGTCCTGTAAGAACTTTGCCGGTACGGATAAAACTTCTTGAGCAATGTACCAAGAGAGCTGACCCTTGGGCACTAGAAGTCCAAGGTCGTCTAGAAAGTTGCATTGACTTGGTAGCAATGGAAGCCATTTATCACAATAACTGCTTTTCAAGATTTATGCTGTGCAAAGATAAAGGTACCACGTCATCAGTTAAGATTCAAGGTAGGCCGAGCAACCAGTAATTCCCTCTTCAAAGACAACATTATGCGTAAAACCAACAAAGCACAACTAGCAACAGCTCTCAAGCAAGGAGTAAAACCTTGTGAGCATGACGACAGAGCTTTTTATGTTCTTGATGGAGGGGCTCTCCTTCACAGATTAAAATGGGGGAAGAAAGCTACTTATAAAGATATAGTGATACAATATGTTCAATATGTTCAGGGAAAGTATGGACATGCACATGTTATTTTTGATGGCTACAACCAAGGGGCATCAATAAAAGATCATGAACATCAAAGAAGAATTACAAAAATGTGTGCAGATATTCATGTTTCTGAGTTAACAGAAGCCTGTGTGAATCAGCAAACTTTTCTTGCCAATGAGCACAATAAAGCACAGTTTATATCATTATTGTGTGAGTACTTGAAAACTAATTCACAAGTTGTTACCCAGAGTGCTGGAGATGCAGATGGTATGATAGTTGAGCGTGCTATTCAACTGGCAAAGGAAGATAATGTAGTCACGGTAGTAGCTGATGATACTGATATACTGGTCCTTTTGTTGTATCATTGGAAAAACACCATGTCCGACATCTACTTCCAATCTGAACTGAAAAGGTCACAAAGAAAAAATGTGAACATATGGAAAATTCGTGATCTTGCAGCAAAAGCTGGAGATGTGGTTGTCTCTAATATTCTTTTTATCCATGCATGGAGTGGTTGCGACACAACATGTGCAACATTTGGACATGGCAAAACTACTCTGATGAAGAAAGTCCAGGACTCAAAAGAACTACAAGACTTATCACACATGATGTGTGATCCACTAATAACCGAAGAACAGGCTGGTAGAATTGGTAACCTGCATATTTGTTATAATGTATGGTGGCAAAAAAGTTGATTCCCTTGGTTGTTTGAGGCATGCCAAATTCATGGAAATGGCTACCTCAAGCAAGTCCGGACTCGATCCCCAGAAGCTCCCACCAACAGAGAGAGCTGGATACTATCATAGTTTGCGTGTTCACCTTCAAATTATGATTTGGAGGGACCTCAGCGGGAATGATCTTGATCCACAACAATGGGGATGGAAACGTGAAGGGAATATGCTAGTGCCAGTGATGACAGATCTCACCCCAGCACCGGAAAATCTTCTGAAGTTTGTACGTTGCAAATGCAAGCTTTCATCACGAAATCCGTGCGGGACTAACGCATGTTCCTGCAGAAAAAATGGGCTAAAATGTGTCTCAGCTTGTGGGGACTGTCGAGGAGAAGGCTGTTATAATTCGGAAGATGCTTCTATTGAAGAAAATGATGTTGATATCTTGAATTATTAAACGTTTTTCTTCTTCTTTTTTTTAACTGTTTGAACTTATTCTGTGTTTTTAAACTAATAATTACTCTGCAATGTTATTGTATAATTATCATTCATATTTTTATTTTAATGTCTGCTACAAAAATTGTGTGAGTCATGGAAATATTTTTTTGCTGACATTGCATTTTTGGTGTCTAAAGTATGAGAATTATTTTGCCCATAACTAATTTTCCCCAAAGAGGATTTTAGAGGATTTTGGATATATTATTCTACAAAAAATTCTGAATTTAGTGATATCAAAATCATTTTTATACCATTTTTTTCTGGGTCCAACCATTTAACAGCCGCACTACTATGCCTTAGGACAGAGAGCTTGTAGGCTGTGGTTTATGCTTTTATCACTTGCATTCATCAGTGATGTCCACCAGTTGTATTACTAATTTCTTTCATGATTAGTTCTCATGTAGCCACAAGATAGTTGATGCTAGACATTAGGAGCACTCTAGTTCTGCAACATTTACAATCAAGTTGCATAGCTCCTTATCACCAGATGAAGAGCAACAGTTTGATTAATAATAATAAATAATAATATGTGACCGTCTATGGGAAATGGGCTCACCTACGTCTGAAAATACAATCCTCCAAGTTTGAAAAAAGTCCACGCTCTAACCGTTCCCGAGATAATACACTATACATCTCCATTACGCAAGCTATAAACTTTTCAATAAAATCAAGATTTTTAGCCTCTTAGTCGTTGCTAAGGCGTGGCAGCAATGATTCTGAATTCTACCGCACTCTCCGCATACTATAGGTTTTTACCGCGCACATTGCGTAGAAACATCAATGAGGAGGTATTCTCTCAACAACACTGCCGGTGGAAAAAAGGTTAGTGAGCTTGTCTTTCTAAGAAGATAGTTAGTATCTTGCTATGCTGAAGACTGGGTGGTGATTTTTTAGCTAGCTAGTTTCCTATTCTCGTTGTAGTTGTAGGTAGCCCTTATAATAGTTGTTCTTTTTTTTCTTTTCCTCTCTTTCTTTTTAGCTTTGATAATGCTAGTGCTGCAATATGCTATGACAACTGGGGATCTGGTGTTCCTGAAATGTGAAGAAAGGTAATTGTTAACTAGTTAGATTGTCTACTTTTTGTTGCTGTAGTTGCTAGTAACCTTTTTTTTTTCTTTTCATTTCCTAGATTTCATTGTGCTTGGGCTGCTGCTATATTACTTAGCGTTCTGGTGTTCTGATTAAAGAGGAGAATTAATGTTAAGTCTCTAGCATCACTAGTTCTCATGTACATACCATATAATACTACATGCATTCCCGAAAGTATTACTATACACGAAGTCTAACACTGCATGCACAATAGTGCTAACACAGTGCACACACATATTACTAATATGAGCACGCAATAGTACTAACACTGTGCACACCACATAGTACTATTATGTGCACACACATAGTCCTACACTGTGCACACACATGTACTGTTACGGTGCACGCATAAGTACTAAACACGTGCTCTCCCACACCACACAGATACTATATAGTGCACGCACATCGTACTATTCTGTGCACACCATCTTACTATTACTTGGTAGCACATAGAACTTTACTGTTGCACACACATAGTACTAACACTGTGCGCACACATAGTACTAACACTGTGCACACACATAGTACTATTACTGTGTACGCACATAGTGCTATCACTGCACGCACATAGTGCTAACACTGTGCACACACAGTACTATTACAGGGGCGGCGGAACCGGTCCGGCTGCTCCGGTTTTGGCCGGACCACTTTTTGTGATGAGCAAATAACCGCGTGACGACCCTTTACCCGTTCGCGTGTTCTGTATTAGTGTTAGCTATGGCTTCTAGCTCTTTCTCTCTGCCTGACATCCCTAAACAACCGCATCAACCTCAAAACTTCAAGTTTCCCAAGAGGAAGTTTGGAAAAAAGAATGTTGTGGAAAGGAGTTGTCGTTGTGATTGGTTCAAGTCCTGGACTTGGTTACATTACCATGAGGAGTTGGATGTAGTGTTTTGTCATATCTGTGTGACAGCTCTGAAAGAGAAAAAGATTATGCAACAGAATTGTGATGCTTCATTTGTAAGTTACATTTGTAAGTTACAGATGTAGCTATTTACATTCAATGAAAATGTGCATATCGTAGGTTTCTAAAGGTTTTTCTAATTGGAAAGATGCCACATTAAGTTTCAGGAATCATGCCAGTTCCCATTTTCATAAAGAAGCTTACGGCCAAGTTTTTACTCTACCAGCTACTACTGGAAATATTGCAGAGTTACTATCTACTCAACATGCAGCAGAGAAGGCACAAAATCGACACTGTTTGTTAAAAATTCTTGCTGTCCTTAAATTCTTGTCCAGACAGGGATGTGCTTTGAGAGGATCTGGGGATGAAGTCGATGGAAATTTTCATCAGTTGCTAAAATTACAGTGCAAGGATGACTTTAGTATTAATATTAAAAGTAATTAAAGGTTGATTCATGCAAATATTGTTGTAGTTAGAGCAATGGCTAACAAAAAAGAAGGACAGGTACTGCAGTCACGACATGCAAAATGAATTATTGCAATGCATGTCTCTACAAGTTCAACAACAAATTCTACAAAAAGTACATAATTCTCCATTTTTCAGCATTATGGTAGATGAATGCACAGATGTCAGCAACAAAGAACAGGTAGCTATACATATTACTCTTTCATATTTGCTCATGTTACTAATTGATTTATCCTAATATTTTTGCAGGCTGTGTTTGTAGTCAGATGGGTGGATGATGATTTGCAGTCAAATGAAGAGTTTTTGGGGTTATACCAATTACCAAATATTGAGGCATCTACTCTTATCTCCATGGTCAAGGATTGTTTGATACGTTTCAATCTGTCAATTGCAAAAATTCGTGGACAGTGTTATGATGGAGCGAGCAACATGTCAGGAAAGAGAACAGGAGTGGCAAAGAAAATTAGTGATGAAGAGCCTAGGGCGTTATTTATGCATTGTTACGGCCACTCACTGAGTCTAGCTGCAGCTGACACAATTAAAAAATGCCGTTTGTTAAAATCAGTTTTGGAAACTTCTTATGAAATTATAAAATTGGTGAAATTTTCTCCACGAAGAGAAGCACTGTTGGATAGAATCAAAAGTCGATTTCCAGACAGTAGCCCTGGAATTCGTGTTCTATGTCCTACACGATGGACAGTGCAGGCAAAATCTTTAGAAAGTATTTTTAAAAACTACAAATCTCTTCAGACACTGTGGGAAGAAGCAGTAAGCACATCACGTGACACTGAAATGATAGCTCGTATGAGAGGAGTTGCTGCTCAAATGAACAAGTTTCAGTTTCTTTTTGGACTTGTGTTATGTGAGTTGCTACTGAGTCACACAGACAACCTCAGCAGAAGCCTTCAGAGCAAGACTTGCTCAGCAGCTGAAGGGCAACTGATTGCTGACATGACAAAAAAGACTATTGGCAAGATTAGGAATGACAATGATTTTGAACTGTTTTGGAAGAAGGTTGAAAAAAGTATGGATGAAATTTGTGTTGATGAACCTGAACTTCCTCGAAAACGTAAAACTCCAGCACGTTATGATGTGGGCTCAGCTCCTGCTGAATTTCATGCAACTCCTAAATTATATTTCCGTCAAATATATTTTGAAGCCATTGATCTTTTGGTCGAAGCTATTGGTGACCGATTTGACCAACCTGGGTATAGAACATATATTCATCTAGAAGCACTACTTCTAAAAGCTTTGAAAAAAGAAGACTATCAGTACGAGTTGGATTTTATCATCGATTTTTATGGTACTGATTTGAACAAGTCCCTATTGGATGTTCAGCTAAAAATTTTGGGACAGAATTTGGATGAAAAGGCTACTATTTTAGATATCAGAAACTATTTTGCTACTTGTTCTTCTGCTGAACGAGAATTACTGTGTGAAGTGCATACAGCAATGAAACTGATTACAGTAATGCCTGCTACTAACTCAAGTAGCGAAAGGTCTTTCAGTGCAATGCGACGGGTGAAGACATACTTACGTTCCACAATGACACAGGAGAGACTAAATTACTTAATGATGTTGCACATACACAAAGATATGACAGATTGTATTGATCTTGCAAGTGTAGCCAATGACTTTGTATGTAATAATGAGCATAGGTTGAACATATTTGGTAATTTTTGATCATTTTTGTGAAAATTGAAATGCAATATTTTTAATTAAATTTGTTGGCCTGACCACTTTTCTGGAGCTTCCGCCGCCCCTGTATTACTGTGCACACACATAGTACTATTACTGTGCACACACATAGTTCTAACTAAGGATGTGTGGTGGGGGACATACAATATCTTTGGATACATCTGGCACAAAATCTCTTATTTTGTCATAGAGATATTTCTGTCTCTCATAAGACAGTCCTGGGGGTACAATAACTTGGGGAAGCTGCTTGGAATCTGGATGCCAATTCTCCTGGCCTTTAGCCAGTAGTGTGAGGATCTTTTCATCAGCATCACACTGCACCTTTACCACAACTTTGCCTGGTGCTGCTGAGAAAAGGCCAAGTTATGAAATGACGAAATTCCGTCGAACGCTGTCCTGCAGAAATATGGCTGGAAATAAGAGGACCAGTCATACTGAGGGACGTTTACTGTGCCATCTTCCTTTCCCACTAGCTAGGCGTGATTTGTGAGCTGATTCATTGACCACACGCACAAGATCATCCAAGCACCCGACCAGTGACTTCTTGAATTTTTGCTTCAGTAGACCGAAGCACCAGTCAGGAGTGAACTTTGTGTGGCCAACGAGGAGGAAGGAAATCTCGACTCGTTTGTTGAACCCACACAAAACACGCCAAGCAAGGTACTGCATCACAAACCTGTAGTGAATTTGGATGTAAACGTGATATTATGGTTTGACAAGTATTATTGTTTTACCGATTCTTGTTCTGCCCGCAACAGTTGTCGGCATGCAGAACCAAGTTTGTCTTACCAAAGATATGGTGAGTAAGGAAGTGGTGGAGGAAGGAGATTATGCAGTTTGCCCCTTTACCTATATTCATTCCCTCGTCCACAAGGTAGTTGACCTATTTAACATAGAGTATACCATAATTCATTGCCAGTTCCCTGAAATATTATTAAACATGGTGGAAAGATCAACTTGCCTGCCGAGGTATGGCCTCACAACACACTCCAAAAATCCCACATTTCCTCGGAGTGAGGAAATAAATTGGCCCAGGCTGTTGAGGGTTGTGTGGATAGTGCACCTACACAAGTACACATTAATGTGTCATTTTGCATGAGTCTCAAGTATCTGTGTACCTGCTGTGCAAAGTCAATTGCGTAATGTATAGTGATGTCTTTGCTGCAGGGTGGTATGTTGGAGTTTATTGGAGGAATGGTGGTGTAGGCAGCTTGAATCGCCTCCTTTGAATCTGCTACCTGGCTCTTGAAATCACTACGAGCCTTCGTGGCCTCCAGGAGATGCAGCTCAGCTTGTTTCACCAACTATTAAGGTGATGAGGTAAATAGTTTTCTAAATCATCATAATAACATACCTCAGATTTGTCTTCCTCAGGCAAATTAGCAGCCTTCATAATGGCAGATGAGTTCTGCTGGCACTGACTGCACAAGTCAGTCATGGGTCGCATGACGGTTATGTGCGGCAGCAACCTGGTCCATAGGGAGCAGAAAGTGGAGTAAGCGGCTGCCCTGATGCTCAACTCCTGGCAAGCATTGCAGTACTGGACCCAAACAGACTAATACAACAAAGGTACTAAATACATTATCAATACTGTTTTTTTGTTTGTTTTTATTAACCTTTTTGGTAGTGCAGGATGGCAAGAGCTGCAAGTCGTCACGCTTATAGCCAGGAATACGCCCAGGCAGGAGGATGGCATGGCGTTGGCGTGTGCGAAATCAATGACAAACTTCTTGCAGTTCTCCGTGTCCTGGTAACTGATGGTATTGGCTGGCAATCGCTTCGAGTTCCCATGAATCCGGCTGTCCAGGCCAAAAGATACAAAATGGTCCTTCAGGGACTGAAATTTAAACTTCCCTACAAGTACAAAGGTTGGCCAGTGTTTCAGTTGTCCAGTATAAGTATTTTAATATTAATAATTTTTTTTTTTTTTTTTTTACCGATTCCATGCAGGGCAAGAAATGTTGCCCTACAGATCTTCTTTCCTAGGTGATAAAATGTAACCCTAGTCGTCCTCCGCTAGGTGGGGGTATGTTTGTGGGAAGGGCCAATCTCATCATCTATGGCCAAGAATGCCTGGATTTGGCCCAACACTACCATGTCCAACCCCTCGTTGGACAGAGAACTGGCCTCATCTCTCTTCATCTCATAATACTCTCTGCCAAACAGCGTGTAGCAGTTCCTTGCACACCCGTAACCTCTTGCAAGAAACTCCACTAATTGTTCAGCTGAGGTAGGCTGCTAGCGTCTGGGGATTGGGGACTTTTTGGATTTTTTTCTTTCTGTGATGCAGATGACGTCTTGCAGGCAACAAGCAACCGAGACAGTGGGAGGCTGGGAAGTAGAATCAGGATCTGTTGTCTCGTTGTTGGAGGACTCCAAAGGATCGAAAATATCATAGTCCTCAAACAGAGGAGGAATAGACTCGTCATCGGAGACATCACTTGATGCTTTAAAAATTCATTTAATTAATTTTTATTTTGGCATGAATGTATTACCTTCTAAGTTGCCCATGAAGTGGCCATCGAATTCTTCATCACCTATAAGTTAATAAAATAATGTGTAATTTTTTATGAATGAGCTGATTTTTATTGGTAACTAATAGTCAGGGGGTGGTTCTTCACTTTCTGGAGCCATGAATTCGCTGATGAGCTCTTCTATGGCTTCCGCATCGGCACCGCCCATCAGGTCCAGACCATCGCAGTGGCAGAGGTTCAGCGCTCTGGCAACCTTGCTGGCGTCTTTTCACAGGAGAGTAGTGAACATGCTGTGTGAATTTCCCGCCTTATGGCTGCGGCATTTCCCCACGTGTGGATTCGCGCTAAAATGTGGGCTAAGCAACCGTCCGCATACGCGGTCTGGAGGCAAGTTAACTCCACGACTTCTCAGAGTTATTTCTCCAGTTCTAAACGGAGCCTGGGCTTTAAACTTTGTCAGTGAGTATATAAATATAATATAATTCCAAATATGCAATAAAAAAAAATGATTAAAAAAATGACTTCAGTGACAAAAGTGTTCGTAGTCAAAAACGGAACTTGCGGCGTTGTGCCTGGTTTTCCTATAGACGGTCACATATATAGAATAGTTGGACTGTCATGTTGTGTCTGATAAGTACAGGATTTATGAATTGCAAGCATACAGTACATGTTAAGGTTAATTCATGTGTCGTGAAGGTATAGTGGCATGGAGGATATACAACATGTACCGGAAAGATGACAGCTAACTATCCTATACATTTCCTGAAGCGTCAAAAGTACAGGAAATCTGGATATTTTTCCAGTGACAGTAAGTCAAACCGCAAAGTCTTGGTCGGCAAAGAAGCGGTTGTTTCAATGTGTTATGGAAGGCTACTGGGCTCAAGCAATTTTTCGCTGCTTCTACAAAGCTCTGGAGATGACTGGATCCATAAATGAAGCTGCTGTGAAGAAGTTAACTTTTTAAAATATTCGACGGAGAACCGATGTTTTTTTTTTTTGCCAAGGAAGAAATAAACGCAGCTGCTGTGAGGTACTGTCGAAGCAGTCCTGGCTGAAAGCTACTTTAGATGCTTCTCCAATGCATTGGGCACCTGTGTATGCAATCTGAATGTTCTAGCTATAAAGTAACTATTTTTAAAAATTCGGAGAAGCCAACCGGTCTTCACCCGTTTTATAGCGGGATTGGGAACGAAAGGGTTAACAACGGTTTCAGCCACTTAAATTTGGTGTCAGTGTAGCTAAAGGGTAGGAGATACCTGTGGGCTAATAAAAAGAAAACCAAAAAAAAATTTTTTTTGTCGGTGTTTGGGCTCTATTGTACATTTTTGATTTTACGTAAGTGGTCCCTTTTTCCAAGTACTGTCACATATATACAAATAAACAAACATCCCCGATTTTTAATTGTGTTACCCCTGTAAGTGTCTCGCTCGCTACGCTCACTCGCCAATAAATGATGGTCCAATCCGTCAGTGATCAACAAATAATATGCATGTGTACACACACACACACACCTAGACAAACATCTTGATGGAGGTCACTCTACTAATTCACTCATTTTATACACGATGAGATATGACACAAAAATTAGAGTCAGCACAGTGCGGCTGAGGAAAGATTTGCAAAAATGTGGAAAAAAATACAAACCCTCCAGTTATTCACAAACAAAACAAAACTGTTGGGCACAGCAAATAAACATATCCACATGTAAATGTTTTAAAAGTGTATTTGCACAGATAAGTTTGACCATACATCTAACTTTACCTCACTTAAAAGTGAACCTCTGGTAAAGAAAAGAGTCAACATAGACCAACTAGGTGAATAATAAGGCACAAATATAGCTTGCCTCATTTCGCAGACAAACTGACTGACAGAAGGAGTAAACAACACATCCTATCAGTTTCACCAAACATTATGAAGGACTGGAGTGAGGTGGTTTAGTGAAGGACAAGGACAGATATGGTGAATAACCTTCCATTCCATAACACAATTCCGTTTGATTAAAAACATAATCCCTTGGGAAAGTAAAGACAATAGTTCATATTTTAAAGCACGTAACTAGTAGGACACTGATTTATATGTAGCAAGTTTAACTAAAAGTGGCAAAAAAGATGGAATGCACATGTATAGAGGGGAGGGCAAAGGTCCCCCACCAAGTTTTTGAATAAATGTGACCAGCTATGAGAAAACCAACCTAATGTGAAAAAAATTGAAAATTTAGATTTTAGTCTTAAACAAGAGAGAATTTTATGCTGAGCGCGGTGATACCTCATTTTGTACATTCTGTTGCTCACGGGAGAAGATACGGCCTAAAACGCTTCGAGGTGTTTTAATATACCGTCCAACGATATATTGAGTTTTAACGCCGCAATTGAAAATTGGAGCCGTCCGCATACGGTTCGTGATACTGGTCCGTGTTACTACAGCTCAGCATTTTTGCCGGTAAATTATTGACACGTGGATAAAGCCGAGTTTGTTTGCATAGCTAGCTATCGGGGAGGAGAACGAGTACACAGCGGTGTTTTAGGTAAGCAGAAGAGTTTAGAATAAGAGTAAATGTAAGGGAGTAAAAGTTTGTCCTGTATAGCTATAAGCTCTACCTTACTTCCTATTCGAGTCGGAAGTATCAGCCTAGCACACAGCGATAAGGTCGAGAATACCTTCAGTCCCAGCGTTCACAAGGTCGCTGTTAATTCCCAAAAAAGGTAAGAGCTCTTATCTTTCAGTCAATGTCAAGTTCTGCATGCCGGACGCGGGAGTATCTATAGTAACCAGCGGGAATTATTCCACAGGACTTTGTACGCGGACTCGCGGTAAATAGTCAGTTTTTGCTTTTAAGTTTTGTGCCTTAAAAGTCCCTCCAATTGAACTAAAATTTGGTAGATAGATAGATCCAAGGCATTTGTTTAGAAAATGAAAGAAAAATAAATTGGAAAAAATCGGACTTTTGACTTTCAGGAACCGCACGCAATTTTGAATTAATTTTACAAGTGGTCGGTTTTCTCATAGCGGGTCACAAATTATAAGGACCAATGTACACACGCCAACTCAAGCATTTAAGGAAGGCACATAAATCCTAAAGTATTCCATAACCCACTGGTGCCTTACGTGCTCTCTACATAACTTAGGAGACATCCCTATCCAGCCCTTCTACCTCTCTACTAGCGTAAAGTAGTGGTCCATTAGGCAAGGTCTACATCTTTTCACCACAGTTAATTTGGTAAAGGATCAATTATACTTACGCTTAACTATTCGGTAAAGGTCTGAAGTGAAAATAATCAAAGGTAAGGAAGGAGGTGTGGCTATATGTTCTGCGCGTGGCCAAATTTAAAGTAAGAAGGAGCGGGAGGCGACCGGCTATTCAGAGAGCCCGTTGTTAGAATGAAAAAAAAAGAATATTTTATTGATAATTAGGACTTCAAAGTTGTCATCTTCTTTGCTGATGATTACAGCCAAATTTCTTTTATAAGTAGTCCCTTTAAGTTTTGCCAACTTGGTCCTAAAGAGAAAATGCACAGTTATGGCTCAATTGTTCAATAACCTGCTATAGTTGTGGCTTATTGCAGGGGTGGCTCGCTAGGGTGGGCCGGGTGGGCCATGGCCCACCCAATATTTATAGAATTAACTGGCTAAAAACAATAATTGCTATAGCGTAAACGTACCTATTATCGCCACCTCGCTACGGTACCCTATTATCGCCAACGCGTTTTTGCGCCCGTATAAACGGCTCTAGAAGAATTTACACATGCGCATTAGAATCAGTATTTATTGTGCTTCAATTAGAATACAAATTTGTTAGATTTCAATGAAGGGTAGCCATAGCTAGGCTGCTTTCTTTGAGCGGACCTATTTTTCGATACTTTGGCGTCTTTGGCGATAGAAGGTATGTCAAGCAAACGGTGTATAAGTCGAGCAGGCTTGCGTGTGGGGTTGTTTTTTTGTGCATGTGTTTTAGTTGTGTCATAGCATCATTTTAACCCTCTCGTTCCCGAATTGTTTGGACGCGCGCGGAAAAATCTAATCTTCTACCGCGGAATAGTGCATTACCGTTTTATTTTTTTAACTCGATGCTGGCTGGGAAAACCCCATAGCAACCGTATATCACTAAATAGACCAAGAGTTTGGGATTCCCCTCATTTTTTGATTGAGAAAATTGAATAATATTTAGGCCCTCTACTATTACTTTAAAAAAAAAAAAATTTTTTTCCCAAAAAATTCCACTTTTCCCATCAATAATAAAAAATAAAAAAATAGAAATAATATTGTTTGATGTACTTTATACCAATATTATATTAGTTCAACAATAAAATATGTTGTTTGCTGTGTTTGGTGCTGATTGTGATCATGTAGGAGACATCTATGAGTGTCCACAAGGAACATATGCCATCGGACATCGGAGCTCCACTACAAAACAATTTCATATACACAAAAACACAAACAACAAAGATATTTGTAATACAAACAACAAATTATTCATGATCCTATATAATTGCAACTTTATGATGTATTGTATGCGGTTTCATACAGGATTTTTGTTTGGGAGGGAGGGGGGGGTGGGGCTCCGAGTGTACTTCGCCAGGTCCGGTATCTCCTTCATCAATGGAAGACTCTGCTCCTGTTGCCTCATCTGCGTCCTCTTCACAATCCCTCTTCACAATCGAGTCGGTGACTGCATACACATCTGGTCCTAGTAGTACATTCTGGTTCAAAAAAATTAAATTTTTTTGAAAATTTGAAATAGTTCAACAAACCACAACCCACTTTCAAATCTCAAAACTCAATGAAATATATATATATTATAGCTAAACAGCTTTCTCTATCTCAATATAGCTATAAATAAGTCCTTTCCACAACAGAAGCTTGCTAGTTTTCAAGAGAAAGACAAGAGAAAGACAAGCTTACCTCGATCATCTTCTTGACTTCCATTGTCAGTGTCAGAGTTGACTGGGTCTGGTCCCCAACCCTGATACAGGGCCTCCTATAGCCCTAGATGTTGTCTCCCTCTTCTCCGCTTGATCCTGAGTCGCTAGAGTTAGTATCAAGCAAGTCTAAAACTTCCACAGCACTGTAACTGGTAGACGCCATCTTTCCAAATTACTTTGAAAAAATTTTTTTTTTTGCATAGATACCTGGATCACACGACACGCTCACTTTTTTCCTATGATGTAATAAGCATTACCTAAGACTGTACGTAATGGGGAGGCCCCCAGTTGAACTGGCGATTTTATAAAAAAAAAAGAAGACAGTAAGTCAAACCGCAAAGTCTTGGTCGGCAAAGAAGCGGTTGTTCCAATGTGTTACGGAAGGCTACTGGGCTCAAGCAATTTTTCGCTGCTTCTACAAAGCTCTGGAGATGACTGGATCCATAAATGAAGCTGCTGTGAAGAAGGTAACTTTTTTTTTAATTCGACGGAGAAAAGATGTTGTTTTTTTTTGCCGAGGAAGAAATAAACGCAACTGCTGTGAGGTACTGTCGAAGCAGCCCTGGCTGAAAGCTATTTTAGATGCTTTTCCAACGCATTGGGCACCTGTGTATGCAATCTGAAGGTTCTAGCTATAAAGTAACTATTTTTAAAAATTCGGAGAAGCCAACCGGTCTTCACCCGCTTCAAAGCGGGATTGGAAACGAAAGGGTTAAGCTGAAATAAAAATTTTCTTGTTAAAAACTAGGTGTGTATAGCCGTTGTTACTGATGGATTCCGATTCTATGGAGGAAGTTCCTAATTCCAAACGTCCCCGGTTGAATTGGAGAAATGAGGACATGATAAAAGCTATGGAAGTTGTAGAATCTAAAGGAAACAGTATCTCAGCAGCAGCTAAGATGTTCAATGTTCCTAGAAAAACTCTGGATGACCGAGTCAAGGGTCGCATTAAGCATGGCAGCAAACCAGGAGTCTGCACAGCTCTTACATTTATTCAGGAGAAGTCTCTCGTAAACTATCTCTTGTACAAGTCAACAAATTCTGGTGTTGATGATAGTAACGCGTCAACTTCTGATATCACAGGACAGGATACATCTTCTGATAGTCAGGAAGCATGTACGTCTAGTCAGGAAGTGCCAGCTTCGGCTCAGGAAGTGTCTTCTTCTGTTCAGGAAGCATCTCCTTTGTGTCAGGAAGCATCACCTTCGGGTCAGGAAGTGCCTACTCTGGATCAGGAAGCATCTACTGCCGATCAAGAAACATCTACTGCCGATCAAGAAACATCTTCTTCACTTCCTGTTGTAGTTCGTTCTTCAGATATTGGAGCAGCGTCAACTACGTCTACTTCAACTTCATCTGCATCTGGAGTTATTACATGTTCATCTTCAGTATCTCCTATACGTACATCTGGCATTGTCAACCCACTTGTGTCTGCTGGTTTGATATCACCTGATCTGATGGATATTCTTGCAGTACCTTCAGCTGATGCTGCAGTAAGTAAGCCGAGGACAAAGCGAATTACCGGCGCAAGATGCTTGACTTCCGATGAATATGCTGAGATGCTTCGAAAGGATAAAGAGAAGAAAGAAAAAGAGGAAAGAGAGAAAATAAAGAGGAAAGAAGACAGAGAACGCAAAAAAAAAGAAAGAGAAGAAAAATTAAAACAGAAAGTTGGCCGAGGTCGTGGAAGGGGGCGTGGGGGTGGAAGGGGGCGTGGAGGTGGAAGGGGGCATGGGGGTGGAAGAGGGCGTGGTAGACAAGATGATGATCAAGAAAGTGATGACTCGTGCAGTCAGACAGACACAGGAGATAACGATATGGATATGAGTGAATCACAGGATACAACTGAAATAAACAATGAAGAATCTTCAAATCAGGCCTCTGCAAGAGAAGAAAGTGAGCCAAACAATAGCGATTCAGATGCCAGTTAATCGCTCTGGTCGTCGTCAGCGCGTACCATCAAGATATCGATGTCATAGTGGCACTGATACTGACGACAATGATGGGACATTGTGTTGTATTTGTGAGAAGAATGAGCCTGATGATCTTGCTGCATCTGTGGTGTTCTGGGTAGACTGCTCCAAGTGTGGTGCATGGGTGCATAATCAATGTGCATTCAACAACAACACTGCTAGTCGCAAGGGTTCTATTAACTATTTTAGAAAATATACGGTTCTTAGCTAGGCAAGGCATACCTTTCAGAAAGTGGAGTGAAGAAAGCAATGAAATAAACTCGAATTTTATGCAACTACTTCTGCTTCGATCAGTTGATAATCCCAATATATCCCAGTAGTCCAGTAGATATTTCATGAACCTTGCGAAGTCCTTTCCTATGAAGTTTTATTACAGATTCTTTTGGGGATTGGTTTATACAATAAATTTAGCATGGTTGTCCAAATGACAACTCTGGACAACTCGTGTAAAAATGAAAATTACGAAAAAATTTTAATTAAATTTTTTAAAAAATCACTTACTACCCAACACTGGTGTAATAACTCTAACATAGGGTTTATGAGCATGCTGAATTCAATGGTAGTATTAGTTTTTAAATCTAACTTCAAATTTATGAGTTATTAACAAATATTTGAATATTTAAACAAATTTTATTACATTGGTTTTCAGTATAGAATTGTTTGAGTGTCCTCTCAGTTATCATTTTCTACATGTTCAATATCTAGTTCATTGTCTTCATCAACACTTTCAAAATCCACATCCACAATACTTTGCATTTCATCTTCATTTCTATCCTTGATGGTATAGGGATTACAGCAGCTATCATCAGCTAAACAATTGCAATAAGTTGTGCAGGAAAGCTGCTCTTTTTGGCAGCCACATGCAAGTGAACTGCATTTATTTCCCTTTGCTTTACATTTGCACTGAATAACATCCATCAGGTTTGGTGGAACTGGGTCATTTTGACTTAGTTTAGGAACAGGTATTCCTTCGTGTATCTCCCAGCCAAAGTTTGTAATATCAGTGGATTCACTAGGTGGGGCAAGTTGATCTGCTGCCTTCCACAACATTACTTGGAGATGTGCACGTAGTACATGGTAAGACAGATTGTCTGATGTTGGTGGCAGGGCCATACAATTTGAACAATACTCTTTCCATGTCTGGTTGCATCTAGAACATACGAAACCATCGTCACATCAGCTTCATCATGGTCAAATGCACTGTCGTTAAACAAGTCCATTGTCACATTACACCCAACATTAAAAGTTGACAAAACGTTTGCCAACTTTTTTTATTTCGTTTGCTTTTCAAGATTGCTTCTCATTTTGGCAAGATACTAAGAATTGACAACTCGTACTCCACTATAGTCTCACCAGCACGACGCTTTCTTTCATGATCCTTGGCAGAAATATCACAATATTTATCAAATACAAGAATTTTTTCAGTAACGATTTAGTCTATTTTTGATAGATCCTACTAAATCTGAAGCACTTCCACCATGTGGCCAAACAATGTGATAAAGCAATTGTGACACATCAATAATAACAGATTCTGCAGCTAACGGTGCTGTCTCTGGCACACCAAGACGCTTAACAAGGTCAGATTTGTTACCTTTACGAAGACATCTGTGTTCATCTATAAGTGAAGGGGGCACAGCACATAGTTCATGTGAATCTTTAAATGATGAAGCACCTTTCACACCTTTTCGCTCACACTGAACTACTCTGTCCCATCTTTCAGGATGCTTCGTATTCATGGACTGACAAAGATGACATTGGCTCATAAAATCGAATCTATCAACTTGGGATCTCCTTATTCTGCTTGAAGGCTGTTCTTCCACTAAATTACTCTCAGCTTTCCTTTTGTGAGCAGTATGCTTCTGTATATTGTGCTTAGAGGTGTATGAACAATAACAACTTTTGTGAAGAGTTACAGCTGCTAGTTGTCCTTCACCATCTAAAACAGCCTGCATTTTCACAATAGTTTCTTCATCATTTCTTTCTGCTGCACACTTCAAAACCATTTCTATCCCTTTTACTTTGAAGGTCCTCATAGGTCCTGACCTTAAGCAGCATTTAGTTCCAGTATCAGCCATACTAGACTAGGTAAGGCTAAACTACTGTATTGAATCAGTATCAAGTCCAAATAGCCACGTGAGTTGGAAAAAGGTCTTTAAATCAATGCGTTTTTAATTTTTGCTGAAGAATATGTATAATGCGCGAAAATATAAAACTTCGCGCATATCGCATTTGAGGAGAGGACCAAAACTTATCTTCATCTTCAAATTTCTGAGTTGTCCAAGGTTGTCACATGGACAACCAAGCTGGAATTATTTTATTACTTCAAGAGAACACAAATCTTAAAAAAACTTCATAGGAAGCAACATTGCAAGGTCAATGTATTAAGTCATTGGGGGTGCCTACTGGACTACAGTGGCTTAGTCGTAAGAATTACACATATGTTTCTAAAGATATACAGAATGAAATAGCAAGGTTAATGGCTCATAAAATCATGCGTGACATTACATCTAATCTGCATCAGGCTGAGTTCTATTCTATTTTGGCAGATGAGACAACTGATGTATCTAATAAAGAACAACTAGTCTCTGTCTTTCGTTGGGTTGGTAGCAATTTTGATGTCCATGAAGAATATTTGGGCTTATATCAGCTAGACAAAACAGATACTGAAACCATATATTTAGTTATTAAAGATATGCTACAAGCTCTAAATTTAGATATACATAAGGTTAGAGGGCAATGCTATGACGGAGCTAGTTCAATGTCAGGATACAAAAAAGGGGTGGCAAAGCGGATTAAAGAGGAAGAGCCTCGCGCTCTATACTTGCATTGTTTTGGGCACACACTAAACTTGGCTGCATGTGACTCAATAAAAGGATGTAAAGTTTTGCGGGACTCACTAGATGCTATTTATGAACTGTGTAAGTTGATTAAGTTTTCACCGAAGCGTGATGGTATTTTTCAAAGATTGAAGGAAGAGTTAGAACCTGATACTCCCAGTATAACTAAGCTTTGCCCTACCCGGTGGACTGTATGCAGTGAATCTTTGAAGAGTGTGCTTGAGAATTATAATGTGCTTCAAGATTTTTGGGAGATTGTGTATGATGAAACCAAAGATTCTGAAACCAGGGCACGAATTACTGGAATATCAGCTCAAATGAAAACATTTTATTTTTATTTGGGTACTTCCTTGGCACAGCTATTACGAGGCATAGTGATAATTTAAGTCGTACACTACAGCACAAAAATATGTCTGCAGTTGAAGGTGAGCACGTAGCTGCAATGGTCAAGCAAACACTGCAAACGCTGCGGTCAGACGACAGCTTCAAAAGTTTCTGGGAATTAGTAACTATGAAAGCAAAAGAGTTAGATATTAGCGATCCAGCTCTTCCAAGAAGAAGGAAACAGCCCAGGCGTTATGATGATGGTCAAAGTATAGGATATTTTTCATCTGAGCCTATAGATCATTATAGAAGAATGTACTTTGAAGCCATTGACTTAAGCATTGAGTGTATTTCTGATCGCTTTGACCAGCAAGATTACAGGATTTATTCAAGATTAGAGCATTTTCTTCTGAAAGGGTGCCAAGAAAAGGCTTATGATGAAGAGTTGAAAGTAGTCGGAGATGTTTATAAAGATGATCTCAATTACAGTGAACTCGAGATTCAATTCAAGACACTATCAGCCCAGTTGACAGGAGAAGTTTCCTTATCTTCAATTGTAGCTTACCTGAAGGGGCTTTCTGAACCAGCAAGGAGCTTGTTTTCTCAAGTTATAATTCTTGTAAAATTGTTATTGGTATTGCCAGCAACAAATGCGTTGAGTGAAAGGTCATTCAGTGCTCTCAGGCGTCTGAAAACGTACCTTCGGTCTACAATTTCTCAGATTCGACTAAATAACCTTTTAGTTCTTTACGTACACCAAGATAGACTTGACAAGACATTGGAAATGAATTTATTGCTGCTGGGGAACAGAGCAAGGCTATATTTGGACGTTTCACTAATCATTGATATTGCACTTTTTTTATGTCATAAAAATGTTAATAAGGCTGTTTACTGTAATGAATTTATTATTAATTGTAAGTAGCTACTTTGCATAAACGCAACATGGCCCACTCAATATCCAATTGGATGAGCCACCCCTGTATTGGTGGTTGATGTGATGATGTCTGGCACTTCGGAGGTTGTTACAGGTAGAGCTACATGTACATACATATTATAGTCAGATAGATTAGTAAGTCTGTATGTGGTGTGATAGACCCATCTGGACCAGTAGTAATGCCGTTATCCTCGCAGTCTTGCTTGACGCTTCGTGTGTAGCACACATACTGCTGGTAGCGCATGGCTAAAGAGTACGGCAGGTTAGTGTAATTTCCAAGGGTGTGGGTCAAGCTTTTGAAATATGAATGTTTGGCTTCGTACCTCATGGTCCAGTGATGAACAAGTGGACCAAATCTAAAGTAAGACTTTAAAACGAGTTTTTTTAATCAGGTAAACTGTGAGGAGATATTAAAACACCATATGTGACAGTGCCTAGGAAAAGGGACCATTTCCATTAATTCAAAAATGTATAGTATAGCCCAAACACCGACAAAAAAAATTTTCTTTTGGTTTTCTTTTTATTGGCCCACAGGTATTTTCCACCCTTTAGCTACACTGACACCAAATTTGAGCAGCTGAAACCGTTGTTAAAGTTCTGAGCGCCCTGTTTAAACACAGTCACCTTTTACTCTCTATTTTGACCTTCCGTGCGTGCACGGAAATCCAACCCGCGAGTAATTGAAAATTGTGGGCGAATTCAATTTGTTGCCTAGCAACAAATTACCCCTACCTCGGATCGCGGGTAAATTATTATAAGTTTTGTTATAGCATTGCAGCAACAGAATAGAAATAATAAATGCGAATAATCAAGCTATATAGGTTGATGTTGCTATTTATGGAGTCTTGTAGTTGGAGTCTGCAGACCTGGAGACTCCTGGGACTATTTTTGTGAAGACACTAGAAGAATCAGCAAGTCTCTGACTGGACAAAGGTTTCAGTGATGATGAGGACTTCTGTCACACTGCAACAAGAGAAGGCAACACATTTTGAAAGTCCATCATTTTTGTTCATTGATTTAGAGATTCCTATTGTTCATTTGTTCCAAAATAGGCAACAAGCTGGCTGCAAGACAAAAACTTAGATAGCCTGTGAACTAACAAACCAAGCTAGTTGATCATTTCTAAAAGAGTGACTATATGTGACAGGCTGTAGGAAAACAGACCACTTCACGCACAAAATCATTTCAAGATACAGACCCATAAAGCGGTTCAAGTCAAGTTTTGGGTTTTTTGTTTTTTTTTGTATCAGTATTTATAGATCTTAACTTACACTTGTACCAAGTTTCAGCTCCCAATACAGTTATCTTCAAAGCCAGCGCACCGCTGAAGTTCACAAAACTTTTTAGTATCTCTTGGTTTACGGCGTAACTTTCAATTGTTACCGGGAAAATTAACGCGTGCGCGCGGGTTTTTCCCTAACCTGTGAGGGTAATTCCCAGTTACTTGGCAATTAATGAAGCAGCTGTGGTTTCTTAAAAATGGATTTTGATCGGGCTGCTAAGAACGTCGCTGATGTTATCAACTCGATACAGCAATTTAGTGCTGGCGACCAAGAGGCCTTACAGGGTGTTATTGAAGACTATTTCACCATACCACAAAGTGACAATTCAAGTGAAAATGATGATTCTGATGATGATAGAGGTGGTAAGTAGAGGATATTTTTACAGAAATCTTTATAAATAAAACTTTTTTTTTCACAATAAATCAATTAATTTGATTTTTCTGTAGATTGCTTTGCTGAACTTGATGATCAACCTGAAATTACTGATGTAATGGGAAATGAAGAGAGTAATTTGTGTGATACAGAAGAAGCTGATGATGGGACTGTGGTTGAAACTCCAACACTGACGGAAGAGGTCAATGATGCCTTGTCACAACTTGCTTCTTCAAGCATTACTGTGGGTGATGCATTGCCTAGTGAGACACAAGAAAAACAAGTTGTCACTGACTTCATGAGATCTGGCTGTGGATGCAAACTATGGCAAGGAAATTGTTGCTCTGAACAGTTTTCACAATTCTATGTTGAGAGTGCTCGATTGAATTGCTTTGGCCTTTCCAACACAGAATTAGATATGGTTATCTTAGGTCAGATAATGGCTAATTCTAATTTAAGTCCTACCACATCAACTGTCTCTAAAAATGCTCCATCTCCTTGTCAAAAAAAATACACAAAGTATTTTCATGACGGTAGTGCAATTTGCTTACCCATGTTTCGGTTCCTTCATGGCATTGGAGCAATGCGACTAAAAAATTTAGTGAAGCACTACAAACAGAATGGTCTGGTTCCCCGCACTCATGGCAATATCAAGCGTCTTCCATCAAATACACTCTCCTTCACAGCAATTGAAAATGTTATTCGTTTTCTGTTGAATTACTCTGATCAACATGGCCTTTTACTTCCTGGTCGTATTCCTGGATACAGCCGCTCTGACATTAAACTTCTTCCATCTAGTTAATCCAAACGTAAATTTTGGCAAATCTACCATCAAGCTACAATTGACACTGACAATGTCCATGCTGCAGCATACTCCACATTTTGTATTCTTTGGAGAAAATTGCTTCCATCTATAATAATCATGAAGCCAATGACTGACTTATGTTGGGAATACCAAAAAAACAGCGCTGCAATTATTCGAGCTGCAAATTTTCCGTTAGCTGAAAAGTCCGCAACAATAAAGAAAGCTGAAGAGCATCTTCGTAATGTACAAATAGAAAGATCAAACTATAGATCTATAGTTTGATCTTTTAGTACAATAGGTACAAACTCAACTGAAGTATGTGATGCTGAAGTTTGTCCACCACCACAAAAGAAACAAAGAATTTGTAGCCTATGTAAACAAGTTGGTCATAATAAAAGAACATGCACAAAACAATGAGTTTTGCTACTTAACATATTATTACTCTATTTAATGCCTTCATATAAACTTTTTATTCCTCAATACCTACCACTTTTAGTTCTAGACTTATCTTTCACTTTGGAATATTTTTGTTCAACTTGTAATTATACTATCTGTATTAAACTAAATTCAAATTAGTGTCTAACATTGTGCTTAGTTAAGTAGTTGTCATAACAGGTAGTAGTATTACAACACTAGAATTGGTAGTACATTAGTGAACAAAAGCATACAGATTGGCTAAGGATAACTAGGGTAGTACATTAGAGAAAATAGCACAGAGACTAGCTAAGAACGACTATAGTATGTCCAAGTTGAGTTGGCCGCAAGAAAAACTTCAATAACTTTAGAACGGAAGCAGCTACGCATCCGGGGTTTGCACCATTGGAAAGCTCGTGCCGAAGCGGTTTTTTTGTGTGTGTTTGTTATTTTATTTTTTTTGTTGTTTTTTGTTTTGTGTTATTTTTTTTTAAAACTATTGCCTCCAGTAAACTCCAAAAACGGAGCAAGGAGAGAAGAGAACAGGCGAAGTGTGCTATCCCAAAACTTAAATACACAAGTCCTATGGGAATAAAAAATATGGGGATAGAAAAAACCACAGGTTTTTCACGCACAAACGAGGCACACCCGAGTATTTTAGACCCGCACCGAATTTTAGTCCGCGGTGGTGTTATGGTTTTATCTTAGGCTTCAATTTATCACGCGGACAGTCTTCATTAAGAATTTTGTAAACAATGAGCGGCTTCTTCTCAGATTGCTGTGTTTCTAGCTTTATATCGCGATTAGCTTAGGTTGCGAGTGTGGAAAGGGATAGACGGAGTGTTCTGTTGTTGCAGAGGGTACAGGACCACCTGATAGGATGTTGGTATGATTATTTGTCTACCTGTTCAATAACAAATGCCATATAGCCAATATATTTCAGTGATATAGCTATCATTTAGCTAGCAACTTGTACAGCCACACTTACGCTGTTTCAGTTAAATTGTGTGCTTGTCAAAGCCGTGTTTATGCCAATTCCTTTTCTTCACTATTATAGATGCCGTTTATTGTAAGAATTAGGACCAACTCAGGCAGAACTCCACCTTCAACTCGGATCACAACTATTTTTTGTATGTGTACTACTTAAATTCTATCATTTCATCAATTTTCATATACCTTATTATAAATAAATGAAAGAATTGATAATTTTATTTAACATGAAAGTCTAGTAGCTTTAGCTACAAGTTTACAGTGCTGTACTGCTGAATCCTGTGAACATCAGAATATTTCTTGGGACACAGTAGGTAGAATCCACTGATTTTAATCCTGTCTCTTTAGAAGAACTCCCACCAGTTTGCGTTTTCCATCTGCTGTACATTATCTGCGCATAGAAACATAAATATCATTGAAAACGGACGAGATGAGCTGTACAGCGCCCGAAAAACTCCATAAACTTCACTAAATTTCTTTCTTTCAATGGTTACAGTATTAATGCGCACCTGTGCTACCGCCCCTTTTTCACGTGCAACGTTGACGTTTGCGCGCTTAATTGATTTGGATTCACATGACTAAATTGCTTCCGGTAAAGTACTAAATGCATTCCTCAATTACCGCGCTTGCGGTCGTGCCAACTCAACTTGGACATACTATAGAATACTTACCGATTTTTTTTTTTGCAAGGTTAAGCCTGAGCTTCAAAAGGAGGCTTTGCTCCTTGCGCTTACACTAGAACTCCAAGCTAACAGCCAACTATAAACTTCGCAAAACACAAAACTTTTCTTGTTTACTTTTTGTCAAGATACCACGCCCCTGGGCATCACGTGGCAGTTCGCGCGAAACTACTAAGTGATGCGGAGATAACTTTAGAATACGCAAACTTACCTCAAAAATTTAAAGTGCCGTTTTCTTCAATAACGCTTACTCGGGCTTCTCGCGACTCGCTATTATAGTCGATGAAGCCATATCAAGACACTCCCGGTGGAAAGACTAGCGACACTTTACCAACAGAGGGAGGTACGATTTTTTTGCCGACCTTTACCCGGTAACTTATTAAATGTACACGCCCACCTTTTTCAAAAAAAGTTCGACCAAGGTCGGACTGATTGGACCATCTACTACCGCCCTGATCAGTGTTCGGTCCTATGCACTAAATGACTCAGTTAAGATAGAAACATGATGGGATACAATATCAGACTAAAAATAAATGCTTCCTAAATGTTCATTTCTATTCAACTCCCATAATTCTAGGGGGGAACCCAGGGCTAGCCTCCCACTGTATGAATCCCTGGTATGTATACTCCACACTGTACATGACAGAAACAATCGTTGTATTGAGAAAGTGTAATTTGAAAATGAAAAGCAGGACAAGCACACACGTGGAATTCAACTTACCCGGCATGGATGGTGTCACAGACTAAACGATCCCTCCCAGGTTAGTATCCGGAACCTCCATACAATACCAAAAAAACACAGACAACAATGATATTTGTAACATAACAGCTGGCCTCGCTGATTTGCCCCCCCCCCCTCCCCCGTCATTACTATTCACTGACATTCTTGTACCATAACCCCCCCCCCCTCCGCCCCAGCTGGACACCCAAATATCAGTAAGTTGAAATGAAATTCAACTTACCCGGCATGGATGATGTCACAGACCGAAAAAGACCCCCCGAGTTCGTTCTCTCTCAGGTTATCCGGAAGCGCCACATACTGTATGTTCATGGTTGCTCTCTCTCTCTCTTTCCACAAATGCACGCACACACATACACACACACACACACACAAGAAAAAAGAAGCTACAGGTGAATACAGATCATAAAAATAAATGTATAATTTATTATACATAAATTGAATGGTGGGCACACACACACACACACATGAAATTCAACTTACATGGGCATAGTAGTCACGATCCAAAAAGATCCAGAGTTCCCTCCTAGGTTGTATACGGAAGCGCCACATACTGTTTGTTCACGAATGCTCTCTCTCATTCCACAAATACACGCACACACATACACACACACAAACTAGAAAAAAAGAAGATACAGGTGAATACAGATCATAAAAATAAATGTATAATATAAATTGACTGGTGTACACACACACACACACATACATGAAATTCAACTTACATGGGCATAGTAGCCCCGATTGGAAAAGACCCCCCCCCCGAGTTCGTTCCCTCCCCGGTTAGATCTGGAAGCGCCAGAATAATATTTCAACTCCACGCACACACATATACATCGAGTGTGAAGCTCCACTACAACACCACAAAAACACAGACAACGACAACGACAATAACAATACATATTACAACTTTTGGGATGTTCAGGGGGGGGGGGGAGCAGCCACAAATATCAAAGTCTGTGGTCCTTCACACAAAAGATTATGGAATATCAATGGGTGTGTTGTCCTCTTTCTTCCACTCTCCCCCTACCTCATCCACCCGACTCTTCTTCTTCGGTTCCCGCCTTCTCCGACCGCGAGGACGTCCAGAACTCGGAGCAGGAGGAGTCACTTCCTCTTCTTCATCACTGGAACCTGCTGCCTATTCGTGTTTCATCATTGGAAGACTCAGGTCCAGTATCCTCTCGTTCATCACTGGAAGACTCTGCTCCTGTCACCTCATCTGCGTAACCGGGGTCGGTGACTGCATTCACATCTGGTCCTAGTAGTGTATGTGGTAAAAAAAATTTTTTTAATTTTTTGAAAATTTGAAATTGTTTAAAAAAACCACAAGCCACTTTCAAATCTCAATAATATATATATATATTATAGCTAAACAGCTTACTCTATCTCAATATAGCTATAAATAAGTACTTTCCACAACAGAAGCTTGCTATTTTTCAAGAGAAAGAAAAAAGAAAGACAAGCTTACCTCGATCATCTTCTTGACTCCCATTTTCAGTATCAGAGTTGACGGGGTCTGGTCCACCAACCCTGATACAGGGCCTCCTATAGCCCTAGATGTCGTCTCCCTTCTCTCCGCTTGATCCTGAGTCGCTAGAGTTAGCATCAAGCAAGTCTAAAACTTGCACCGCATTGTAACTTGTAGACGCCATCTTCCAAAAAATGACTTTGAAAAAATATTTTTTTGCATAGTTACCGGGGTCACACGACACGCTCACTTTTTTCCTATGATGTAATAAGCATTACCTAAGACTGTACGTAATAGGGAGGTCCCCAGTTGAACTGGCGATTTTATAAAAAAAATGGAGAAGACAGTAAGTCAAACCGCAAAGTCTTGGTCGGCAAAAAAGCGGTTGTTTCAATGTGTTATGGAAGGCTACTGAGCTCAAGCAATTTTTCGCTGCTTCTACAAAGCTCTGGAGATGACTGGATCCATAAATGAAGCTGCTGTGAAGAAGGTAACTTTTTTTAAAATTCGACGAAGAACCGATGTTCTTTTTTTGCCGAGGAAGAAATAAACGCAACTGCTGTGAGGTACTGTCGAAGCAGTCCTGGCTGAAAGCTATTTTAGATGCTTCTCCAATGCATTGGTCACCTGTGTATGCAATCTGAAGGTTCTAGCTATAAAGTAACTATTTTTAAAATTTCGGAGAAGCCAACCGGTCTTCACCCGCTTTAAAGTGGGATCCGGAACGAAAGGGTTAAAGCCATACCTGTCTAGTACTCTTACACAATGTAGGGTCTAAACTGAGTAAGGCCTCCCCCATGAAGTAAGCGGCCCCAACCGCGAGAAATTGAATAAGAAGTTTTAATCGCATTTTCTCGAAATAACTGTGCTTAAGTTGGTCAGATTGCCGCTCGTATATTTAGTGAACCAAGCAGCGCCTGCCTATAAACTTGGTATCAAAATACTCCATAAGAAGTGCTCTACACAGTGGTATGAATAACTCATTTTTCATTTTTTTACGGAAATGTTCCCTTTTCCTGGACACTGTCACATATTATGTATACTACATAAGAGATTTAGGTTGTAAGTAAACATGATAGAATCACTGTTTATAATTGTAGCAGGCGGTTGCATCACTTCTTTTAGTCTATGTGACTTTACACTATTGGTCCTGGGGTAGCATACATCCCATGCGGATTTCCACCTATGATGTATTAGCATTCCAGTATGTTTTATCATGCACTGGTGCATGTGAAGGAGGGAATACAGTTTGATGCAATCCTTGCTGTGCAATTAATAGAGCAAGTGCAATTAATAGAGCAAGTGCATGAATAGGCATGGCTAATGAACTTGTGGAGCATTGACTTCTCAGAGAGAAACTGGCAGGCTCAACAGGAATTATTCTCATAGTGGGGTTATAATACATATATCATTGAGTAACTAAAATCAAGTTGTTGCTGAGTATTTGTTAATTGTACTGTAGTGTTCTGTAACAGTAGACTTACTTCAGTGTGAGGCGGGACATATGTATCATGAAATGCATCTTGGGAATCACACTGTAACTGGGGTACAACTCCTTGAATTGAGTGTGATGCAAACATATTTTTTGAGACAAATAGCTGATGAGATCTTCTGTGGTTCTTGGGCTGAACAGGATGTCTACAATCCTCATCATAAGATGATAATTTTCCCAATAGGGATCTCCTTCTGGAACTAGATCCCCAATGACAATTGGAAGAATTCTTCCTAAAAGCCATTTGGGCTGCTAAAAGTGAAGGATCATTGTTTATTTAAGTTAATGTTAAGTTGTATTAATAATTTGTATTCAAAGGTTGAGTCTATGACTCTCATGTACATGGAATACCTATTTGTCTGAGTGTGTGTCCATTGCTTGACAACGTAGTGGCATCTATTGGTGTGCACTTATCACTGGTCTCCATGTAACCAAGCTCAGTGTTGATCAGCCTTGTGTTGAATAGATCTAGTTAACCGATTAACCCCGATTGACGCGTACACGCGTCTAAATTGGAAAAATCTATAACCGCGGAGGACGCGTCAAAGCGTCAAAAATGCGTCTCCGCGTCCACTTCGCCCTAGAGCTTTGTGGAGTCAAGGAAGCCACCAATCACAATTGCAGACTATTCTATATTGTTGTAAGTATCTTTTAGGCTTATAAAATACATAGACTTCCATAAGAAAATGTTGAGTAAATTTTGTCACAACAATAAGACTTCCTTCTTATAAAGTATAAATTGAAAATATATTTCATAATAATAATAAAGGTACACAGAATAATTTTTTACAAACCAATATTACTTTAGCTATAATTGCTCATTATATGACAAGTAGAAAGCTATCTTGGCAAGTGGAACACTGGCACTTCAGCATCCTAGTGATGAAGACAATATTCTTGACCTGGCACAGCATGGCAGTGACAAGGATGGCAGTGACCAGGATGGCAGTAACTCTGGTGGTAGTGATGAGGAGTTTGATGACAGGAAGAATGACTTCAGTGCTGATGGATGTAGTGACTGTAGTAGTTACTAGATGGTCAAGGACTCTGCCGAGAGAACGGAATTGATGATTCTGAAAGGTAGCGATTCTACAGAAATTTCAACCACATTCTTTATAGCAAAATGTAAAAATAAATATTGTTATATAACAGGTGAGACTGCAGGGAGCCCTCTGACATATACTTCTATTATGTTATGACCAGTTGCACTTGATAGTAAGATCACAAGCTATTCTGTCAACAATGCAGCCTACCAGCACATCAAAAGTAAAGATACCTTGGAGTACCAAACTAAATACACTCAAATATTCTATCATTCATTTGTGATGTACTCTTTTTCATACACTAAAGCCAATAAAAAAGCTTCTCTGTTCACAAAATTTATAACAGATGCTCAGTTCAAAATAATACACACCCTAAATAAATATCAACAAATTCTTCCTGATTGTAAGACAAATGTGTACAAAAACACTTTCTCTTACCTCTATGATCCAGTAGCAAACTGCTTCAGCCATGAAACCATACTTCCAACCTTACTAGAGTGCTTACTAAGAGCCGCGGTGTGATGCCATAAAAGTTTTTGCCCCAAAAAGTCGAGTAATTGTTATTCTTAAGTCGGGGAACTGTCTTAGTCGAAGTTATGCTTTCCAATAGGCCTAGAGCGTACTTCTATCGTTAGATTAATACTGTCCCCGAGGCAATCTTCAACCGTTCATTTCTTTCTTCTCGGTTTTTAGTGCCCCATCCCACCAGGCAATCATCCTATGTGTATCGCGTGCTGCCCGCGAACGCATTACGTAAGGCGCAATTAAAATTTTGATTCGAGTAGTAATCGGTTAAGTGTATTAAATAAATATGTTATTTATAGCATAAACGTGGTTTATCGCCATTTTTTTGTGTACGCATTATGCCCATTTGGCTATACCTCCGTAATGGTTCGCCTTCTTTTTAAAAACTGGCACCCACTGGCGCATAAGATAGGCCCGTTCTTGTGCTTAGTTAGGAGTACAAAAACGTGTTGGTTACCGTTCATGTGCGTGACAGTAGTGAGAAATTGTCGGTAGATAGTAGCTTTAGCGCTTCTTTGTCGTCGCGATTGCCCAACCGGTGTGCACCGTAGGTAGGCCAGCTGTTTCTGACTTTTGAATTAAAAAATTAATAGTTGGTAGTGTAACAGCCTAACTGTGGTATTTTTTTGGCGTTAATTGTTGCTATTTTAAGAAAAGAATTCGATATGTCGAGTGACATTTGGGTGCTCCTCCTAAAAAAAAGAAGCGTTACATTGAGAGAGAGGACATTGGTGGCAGCCAATGGATGCTGTTATCTTCGGGTGAAATGACCAATCATCTTCTTAAAGGGCCTTCAGTGTCACACAGGAAGACTTGGGACGATAGGTCAAGGGCCCATGTCACTCATGGTATAGACACTGGGATCAACAACTGGGTTGAGTGTGCCGAAGAAGTCAGCTTTTGCGATTCAGTACTTTTGTTATATGGCCAGCGAGGGTTTCCTCTAACTAGGACTTGACGAAAGCATTTAGCATGGGCTTACTTCTTAACGTTTCAGGTACTGACAACGGTTTAGGAAATAGGATGCCCAGGTGAACTTGGTGGCAATTGTTCGAAAGTTAGACACCATGAAATAAGGCTTGCGTAAATCAGATAATTAGAAACATAGTCGAGCAGAAGTCTTAATCAACTATTTAAAGTAGAAGAGTATTTTAAACATTTTGGAGGCCACACATCACCCAAAGCATGATCTTTAACCAGTCAGAGGGATTGTATAATGTGATGAAACGTTTTGTGCCAATGAATTATACAAAAGAAAAGTGGTGGCAGCTAAGGGGGCAAAGAATGTGTACAGCCAAATGGTGGCACATCAGATCCACAGCAGTCTACTGTGTTGTGAGTCAGCAGCGGGGTTTCCCCTCCTACCCTGAGTATTTATGCGAAGGTCATTCCCTGAGGGGGCAGGATAGGTTCGAGGACCATGATGACGCAATGTATGCAAAGGTTGAATTCTGGGGGATGGACTCCGAGTGGTTCTGACTGGTTAAAAAAAAATGTTTGAAAATATTTTGTATCTCAGCGCCCAGTTCTCCTTTAATTGATGGCCCCATTAAGTCAAATAAAATTGGATGCATTGCAATAGATGTGGTGTCAGAAAAGACATTATTTTATTTTGTTTTACCCCCCCCCACCCATACAACCCAGGCACTCCATACATTAGATTGTCCGTCTTCAAGTCCTGAAGGATTCGATATGCCAATAGCAGTACGGAGTCTTCATTCTTCTAAAGAAATTCTGGGTTCTAAAAGGGATTTATAAGTTTAAACGGACCTTTTAAGCAGGCGTTCTCAATTCCCACATTAAGGATGGAGTTGCAAGTCAGGAATTTGTCCTATCAATGTGTATGCCATTGCAAAGTCCAAAATGAAACCCTCTGTGTTGTATGGGATTTGTAATCTCATCAGATCTGCAGCTTCTTCCGAGTATATGACTCTAATATTACAAAACCAGAGCTCTTACCTCACCAGACTCTTCGACGCCACCACCAAACTTCACTACCCTCAACTGCTACCACTTTATCTCTTTGGATCAGCCAGCCTCTGGTTCTACTTTCAGCCACTTCTCACCAATTTCCGTTCTTCTCCACAAAATTCAGTACTTCTCCACCAACGTCAATATCTTCTCCACCAACTTAGTATCTTCTGATTCAGTATCTTCATCGTAGGACTTCACCAGCTATAAGGGAGTGTGAGCCTTAAGTTTTGTTCTTCAAGCATAGGTGGTCACCAGGAATTTACACAAGTATCAGCGGGATTAATACACAGGATTGATGGATATTTTGGTGACCCAAGTGACGATGGGCTGTCCACTAAGAAGAAAAACGTTCAAAAAGGGAAACTGGGGCTAGAGATTGACCTCAAAGAGATACAGTGATATGTGAGAAACGCACAAAGAAAAGAAAGAAAAAAAGCAAAGAAGAGGAGAGAGAAAAAAAGAAGAAGGATCCGGGAACAGAAGAAGAGGGGAAACAAGAATCTGCTAGAGACAGTTCGGGGAAGGGGAAGTAGATGTGGACGTATGGGCGTGTGCAACAGACAGGCTGAAGCCTAATGTAGATATTCTTCTGGTACTGAAACGGTTTGTCCACCATCTCCTCTTCTATTTTCTGAAGTTTGTGAGTCAGAGAGTGAAGAATCTGCTAAGATCAGTTGTGGGGGCAGGGGACGTATACGTGGGCCATGGCAAAAGAAAGGGGTGGGCGAAGAGTAGAGAGAAGCCCGCAGAGAAGAGGGACAGACAGACAAAGAAAGAGAAAAGATGGATGAGAAGAAGAAGAGCAGATTGATGAAGAGGATACAGAAGACACAGTTATTTAAGTCATTTTGTGTCATTAAAGTTGAATGTGTAATGTTATAAGCACGTTGGTTCTGCCATCCAATTGTAGTTCGTGTGTTGGTTACACCCTATTTAGATTATATGCATGCATGTATATTTTGTGCCCGGAGTTTCCGTGTGACAACACATTAACCTGGCGCATGCGGCGTCTTGAGCTATTAAAAACCAACACCGCTTGCGTCTAATCAGTTCCCCTAATGGTGGGTTTAAACCCCTAAACTTGAATTTAGACTCAGGGTGAGGGTAGCCATCTGGAGAAACTCTGGTGGCAGCCATCACTAGGGTCTTAAAGTAATAGTCGTTGCCGAGCCTTAGGTCTACCTTCTGGTGATTGAGTCTCAAGCTGACATTGTCGGGAGAAATGACCATTACCTCTTCGGGCCAGCAGATCACCTCCCATTCTAGGGTGGCAGCGGTTGCCGAAACGAGTCTTTTCATACGTTGCGATTGAGCTACTACTGGACGTTACTTTCGATTTCAAACCGGGTGGAGTCCGTTCCTCTGTGATTCTGTGGCCCTAAGCGTGAGCGACTGTGCTATTGGAACGATATTCAAACTAGGATTACGTCGCGGCTCGACTTCGTTGCCCATCGCTCTGGATCGCCATTATCTTCTTCATCCATATCTGGAGCGACTCACGTGGCGACTAATGGATTTCGTGGTTCGCTAAGTGAACTTGTCCATTTTCCGTCTGTTGAACTTGTTCTGTTATATTAGGTTTTGAATTGTAATTTGGTCACTTTGTTGTTGTGTGCATGTTACGGCTGCTGAGTTCTATACTTCCTATGTGGTCTTGTGTTCATATCAATTTGTCATTTGTGTGTCAGATGGTTTGTTTGCTTGGCTACTTGCACTCTGGACTTTGTCATTTTGTTGGTTTGTTGGTTGTCTCTGTAGGACAGCTCCCTCTGGATCCACTGAGAGCAAGAGGAGCGCTGTAGAGGGTGCAAAGTAAGAAGCAGGTTGTGGTATTATGAAATAGTGGTAATCTGCGTGTCTGTGAGGTCTTCAGCAGCGGTAACTGTGTTCATTATCCTTTCAGTGGTAGTTCTAGTAGTACGTGTGAGCGTAGGTTATGTTTATTCTGTTCCGCCTAGTTCATTGGTTGTGGTAGTTCTACTGCGATACTATTGTTCGTGGAGATTCTGAGTCTAATTCCTAGCGATATTTCTGGCCTTACACTTCTGAACAATTTGTGTCGCTACTATTGAAAATTTTAAAGCTGTGGGTGTAATATTCTTGTAATTGGGACTGATAGTGATACAACTTTAGATACCCAACCAAGGTCTGAGGACGACGTGATTTGGACCATAGGAGGGCTGGTGGCAGTGCTTCCTCTATTAACCTGAGATGCGTTCCTGTTCCGTTGGTTTTTTCGGAATGTAGTAGGTAGGTATTTTGCCTGATAGGCTAGGGAGAGCTCCACGGAGGCTTGATGGGACAAGGCAACTTAATGCTTTGGCCCCACATAAGGAATGGGCGTAGGGAAAGTCAATATGCTACAGGAAAGGGGCAATCCAAGTCTGCGTCCTTCTAGGGGGCTGGTCTTGACAAGATACGACTGATTATGATCAGGTTAAAGAGATTCTCATTGACATCGCTTGGCTCTAGCTGACTTCACTGGGTGTCAAGCTACTACCGATATTGTGCTAGTTTGACGAGGGCAATGAATCCTCTCGAAAAAATGTCCCCTGAAGGTTTAAGGATCGGTGACCGATGTGCATGAAAGGCAAGGCCGAAATGTTGCTATTCTTTGCTGTGCCAGTAGCGTCCAGGCGGTAGCGCCAAGGGGCCTTATGGACCAACGGGAATTGTGACATGCTTAGGGACCTTAACAAAAAAATTTTATTTTTGGGGGGGGGGGGGGGGGGCCCCCTCTCGATCAATACCTCCGATTCTGCATAGGTCCTTTCAAGTGGTAGAGATAGAATAAGTGTAGTGGCATAATTCTTTGAGTGCTTTAAATGCCGAAATTTGGACATAGATTTTATGAGGTAGGAAGGCCAGTGTCAAGTGGTAATGGTGTATTCCCTAATAAACATGATTGGGGCCGTAATAGTGGTAGGCCAACGGGCATTGTCTGTTTCACTTGCCATGAGCCCGGCCATAAATCGCCGGATTGCCCAACCAGGAAGAATAATCACAGTGGTAACTCCGAATTTAGTTCGGAGAGTAGTAAGAAAGCTGGAGTGAAAAAGAATCGCACTTACAATACCAATTGGGTGTCGGTTAGTAATGGTACCCCTTATGTTACAGGGTTTGTCAATGGTTCTCAGTGTAAGATTGTGCCCGACACTGGGGCCGAGATCTCCATAGTTCCTGGGTGTTTGGTCTATGGTGACCAGCTCACAGGTGAACAAGTTGATGTTAAAGGGTGGGATGGTAGACCTGTCACCCTTGATACGGCCATAGTAGATTTCATGTTTAAAGGCCGAACCTTTAGTTCCAGAGTGGCTGTCGCACATGTAGACAGCTTGTGTGGGTGTGTGTTGTTTTCAGTTCCAATGGAAACAGCCACAGCAGAGCATCTCTTGCTGGATGCCGCCGCCAAGTCCGATGTTTCTGGCTTGGGGGCGGGGCAACTACGTGATACCCGTAGCATCCAGCCGTCCACCCAGGTGGATGCCTGCTCTGGTGGTGTTATGGAGGAGGCTTCTTATACCCCCTCTGCACAGGCCACTAACCAGGTAGAGACAGTGAATGTGAGTGTTGTGACAAGAAGTAAATCTAAACAGCAGAGTGAGAAACAGTTACAAGTTGAGACAGTGCATGTTAGTGAATCTGATCCCCAACCTCTTAATTCTGATGACGAATTTGAAAGGCTTGCAGCCATAGATGTTTCTCATGCATCTCCTGTAGTAGGTGTTGGGTCTGATGTCTGTAATCCTTCTGTTGTTGGGCTTCTTCAGGGCTCTGACGAGGATGGGAATGGGGCTGGTGTTGTAGGTAGTGCTGTCAGTGACGGGCAAACTGGTGTTCCTTTCACCCCATTGGATTGTACCCCCTTGCCTAATGCAAACGTATCTCCAGAGTCTGATAGCAGTGATAGTTCTGTAGACGAGCTGCAGTTAGCACCTCCTGTGTTAGCTGAGGGTGTTCAAGATCTCAAGAGTGCCCTTGTGGCCGATGAGTCTCTGTCCAAGTTCAGGGACTTGGGGGAAAAGAATCTCAACGGTTACTCATTTAAAGATAGGTTGTTAGTTCACACTGTGTTGTTGAATAATTCCCCCGTATCTAGAATTGTTGTTCCCACTGTTTTCAGGAACAAGTTACTCTCTTTGGCCCATGACAAAATGGCTCATGTTGGAGTCCGGGGCATGCGAAGTGTGCTGGGCAAACGTTTTACGTGGCCTGGTGTCCACGGTGACATTGCTGCTTTTGTTAAATCCTGCGATACATGTCTCCGTGTTAACAGTGCTGGTAATCAGAAAGCCAAGATGATTGAAAGAAAAATTGTGTGTGTCCCATTCGAGAGTGTTTGTGTGGACTTAGTTGGCCCCTTGCCCAAGGGCAAGAGGGGTGCCAAGTACCTATTTACTTATGTTTGTTTGGCCAGTCGTTGGCCTGATGCTTTACCAATGCGTACTGCCTCAGCCACTGAGGCAGCGCAATGCTTTGTGGAAATTATAAGCCGTACGGGTATACCCCTTCGTGTGTTATCTGATAGAGGAACTATCTTTCTCTCAAAGTTGATGTCAGGCGTCTGCAATATGCTAGGTATCGATGCTGTTGCTACTTCCCCATACCGCCCACAGTCAAATGGTGTGGTGGAACGAATGCATGGGAGTCTGAAACCTATGCTCTCAAAAGCTGTGGAGGCTGGGTTAGATTGGGTCGACTTCCTGCCCTTAGCCCTTTTTGCCCTCAGACAAGTCCCAAACAGAGATGTCGGGTTCTCTCCCCATTGTATTGTATATGGGAGGGATGTGATGGGCCCCCTGGATATCCTTTATGAGGGTTGGGTTGACCGTGATTTCGAGTCAGTCAATGTGGACGATTGGCTCCTCCAGTTGAATGATAGGCTAGCGGTCATACATGATCTGGCTGTAGCTAACCAATCTGATAGCAGTGGTAAACGTGCTCTTACCTTTAACAGGCACAAGCAAGACATGCCGCTGGAAGTGGGTACCAGCGTGCTTATGAGAGTCCCTGGCTTGAAAGCAGCCCTCCAAGCTGCCTGGGAAGGACCCTATGTTGTTGTTGGCAAATCATCCCGCGTAACTTACCAAATTTCTAAGGGAGAAGGCCATCCCACTAGACTTGCTCATAGAGATAATCTCAAGTTGTATGTTTCTAGACCATTGTCTGTCAATGCAGTTACTTTGATAGCAGAGGAGCAGGGTATTGGCCATGATCTGCTCACCAGCAAAGCAACCCTCAGTGATGATAAGTGCCCTGGGTTTAGACAGAACGAATTAGATGCCCTCCTGCATGACCTAAAGTGTCATTTCCGAGACACTCCCGGATTGTGCTCCGCAGGTACCTGTAAGATAGTGATCGCAGACGGTGCTGCTATAGTTAACTTGCCCCCTAGGCAAATCCCAGCAGGCATTAGAGAAGCTGTGAAGAATGAAATTGACGTGTTGTTGAGAGATGGTATTATCATTGAGTCCAGTTCAGCTTGGGCTAGTCCACTAGTCCCTGTCCGCAAGAAGGATGGCAGTGTCCGTATATGTGTGGACTTCAGAGTGTTAAATGCAGTCACTCCGTTGAAGAGGTATTGGTTACCGTCTCTGACGGAAATTCTAGATCAAGTTGGTCCCAATGCATGTTTGTCTACCTTGGACCTTACTGCCGGTTTTCACCAGTTGGCCATGGAAGAGTGTTCCAGTGAACTCACCACATTTGTGTGTCCTTTCGATAAATTCCGGTATCTTAGAATGCCGTTTGGTCTCAAAAATGCTCCTGCTATTTTTCAAGCAGTGATTGAGAACGTTTTAAAGCCAGTTTCCGATTGTTGTCGTGATTATGTAGATGACGTTGTGATATACAGTCGTACTTGGTCTGATCATTTGTATCATTTGAGAAAGGTGATTGAGTGCCTTGGTGCCTCATGTTTAACTATTAAACTCAGAAAATGTTGTTTTGGCCGTACACATTTATTGTACTTAGGTCATAAGATTGGTGCAGGTTTGCTTGCAGTCCCTGAGCACAGAGTCTCAGCTTTGGCTCACTTCGTTAGGCCTAGGACGAAGAAGCAACTTCGTTCTTTTCTAGGGTCTGTCTCATATTATCGTAGATTCATACCCAACTTCGCCGACTGCTCTAGCACCCTCACTCCTGCTACCTCCTTGAGGGCTCCTCTCCAGGTGGTCTGGACTGAGGAGATGGACTCCAGATTCTGTGAGTTAAAATTGTCATTGTGTCGTAGTAGTTCTTTTGTTATTCCAGCCCCAGATGACGTGTTCATCCTATACACGGACGCGTCAGGTGCCGGTGTAGGTGGTTGCCTCCATGTTGTCCGTGGACAAGAGGAACTACCAGTCGGATTCTTCTCTCGTCAGTTGCGTCCTGCGGAAAGGACTTATTCAGTCTCTGAACTCGAGTGTCTCGCCATTGTGGCCAGTCTGAAGCATTTTGAGTACTTTGTATATAGCAAAGAGGTGACAGTCGTCACAGATCACAAACCGTGTCTGGCTCTAGAAAATGGGAGCCACCTCAACAAGCGTCTGCTTCGGTTCGCCCTCGTGTTGCAACAATTTAATGTTTTCTTAGAGTATCGTCCTGGCAAGTTGCACGCCAATGCTGATGGCATGAGCAGGCAGGCGTGGCCATCGGCAGAAGTCGAGTCCGCCCAAGTGTGTTCATCAGATTTATCCCCTGGCCAAATCTTAGGGGGGGGAGATGTGGGCGGAAGAGTAGAGAGAAAGACAGAGAAGAGGACAGACAAGACAAAGAAAGAGAAAGATGGATGAGAAGATAGAAGAGAGATGAAGAGGATAAAGAAGACACAGTTATTTAAGTCATTTTGTGTCATTAAAGTTTGCATGTGTAATGTTATAAACATCGTGGTTCATGCCATCCAATTGTAGTTCTGTGTGTTGCATCTATTTAGATTATTATGCATGCATGTATATTTTGTGCCCGGATTATTCCGTGACCACACCTTCATACCTGTGCGCATGCGGGTCTTGAGCTATATAAAAACTCAACCCCGCTTGCGTATAATCAGTTCCCCTAATGTTAGTTTAAACCCTAAACTGAATTTAGACTTCAGGGAGAGGGCTAGCCATCTGGGAGAACTCTGGTGGCAGCATTCACTAGGGTTCTTCAAGTAATAGTCGTTGCCGAGCCTTAGTGTCTACCTTCGGTGATTGAGTCTCAAGCTGACCTTGTCGGGAGAACTGACCTTACCTCTTGGGCCAGCAGATCACCTACCCACAACAGGCTAACGCTACTGTAGATGATTCTGGTACTGAAAACAGTTGTCCACCATCTCCTCTTTTATTTTCTGAAGTTTCTGAGCCAGAGAGTGAAGAAGAGGCCCCTCCCTTTGCAAGTAGTCGTCCACCACGCCAGAGAACTCTGGCCCTCCCGTTTTCGTCAGGATAGCAGTGAAAGTGACAGCAATGATGGGGCTATTTGTGTGCTATGTGACAGCAATGAGCCTGAAAGTCTTTCAGCTAGTACTATTTTCTGGATAGATTGTGACAAGTGTGGGTGCTGGGCTCATAATTTTTGTGCTTTTGGAAATAACTCTGTCTCTTGAAGGTTTTTGTGTTCTAATTGCTCCAATTAGTCACCAAATACTTTTAATGATTTTTTCATACTCATTCGAATAAAATCATATGTGACAATCACTTCAAAATTTCATAAATTAATTTTAATATAATTATTATGCATGTCGGCGATAATCGGGTATATCGCACCCATTATCGCCAATTGGTTAGGTGTTATGGTTTGTTCAATATTGAGTTCGTCCTTTATATAATCCTTTCCAAATGACAGTGGTAGGTAGTTCAGTTGATCCTTTACCTAGTAAATCTGTTATAACGAACAATAGAGTCTGCGTCGGCGACCTACAGAACGAATGGACAAAAAACGGCGATAATATGCACGTTTACGCTATATTATATATAATATATGTGACAGTGCCTAGGAAAAGGGACCTTTTCCGTAAAATCAATAATGTACAGTATAACCCAAACACTGACAAAAAACATTTTTTGTTGGTTTTCTTTTTATTGGCCCACAGGTATCTCCTACCCTTTAGCTACACTGACACCAAATTTGCGTGGCTGAAACCGTTGTTAAAGGTCCGAGCGCCCGTTTAAACACAGTCACCTTTTACTCTCTATTTTGACCTTCCGTGCGTGCACGGAAATCCAATTCACGAGTAATTGAAAATCGTGGGCGAATTCAATTTGTTGCCTAGCAACAAATTACCTCGGATAATCGCGGGTAAATTCTTATAAGTTTTTGTTATAGCATTGCAGCAACAGAATAGAAATAATAAATGTGAATATAGGTTGATGCTGCTATTTATGGAGTCTTGTAGTTGGAATCTGCAGACCTGGAGACTCCTGGTACTATTTTTGTGAAGACACTAGAAGAATCAGCAAGTCTCTGACTGGACAAAGGTTTCAGTGATGATGAGGACTTCTGTCACACTGCAACAAGAGAAGGCAACACATTTTTAAAGTCCATCATTTTTGTTCATTGATTTAAAGAGATTCCTATTGTTCATTTGTTCCAAAATAGGCAACAAGCTGACTGCAAGACAAATATAATCCTAAACTTAGCTAGCCAGTGAACTAACAAACCAAACTAGTTGATCATTTCTAAAAGAGTGACTACTATAGCTACCATGATTTACTGTAACTATCAAACTGTTGGAAACAGAAAAAAACAAGAAGCACAAAACGGCCTGCAAAATTATGTCTATAGGTATCTAGTGCTATTTAAAGCCATGCCTGTCTAGTACTCTTACACAATGTAGGGTCTAAACTGAGTAAGGCCTCCCCCATGAAGTAAGCGGCCCCAACTATAACTTACTGCCGTTAAGCTGATCGCCACCATTTTCCAAGCATAAGTAAACAGTCTTACGTAATGCGGACTTCCGGTTAGATTACGGAATTCAACGTTAACTCTGCGAGAAATTGAATAAGAAGTTTTAATTGCAGTTTTCTCGAAATAACTGTGCTCAAGTTGGTCAGATTGCCGCTCGTATATTTAGTGAACCAAGCAGCGCCTGCCTATAAACTTGGTATCAAAATACTCCATAAGAAGTGCTCTACACAGTGGTATGAATAACTCATTTTTCATTTTTTTACGGAAAAGGTCCCTTTTCCTAGGCACTGTCACATATATTATTAGGTACTAAACAGAGCCTGATAACTGTTGCCACATAGAAAATGCATTAAAGTAAACAGGATGTGGCTTAGGGCAATATTTTTCCATATCACCTGTGTTCATAGTTATTACGTTGGGTTATTACGTTCCTGTGTGTGACTTGTATTGATCACACACACTGAATAGTCAGTCGTGTAAACTATCAAAGGACCAGGTAAGTCCACTTATTATGGCGCAGCTCAAGTATTCGTGCACCGCTGGCCACTACAGCTTGCAGTCTTGCGAACTGAACTTTAAATTAGCGTATTCTCGAAAGCGGTCTCAGACTCCCGAGTTAACAGAGGTGAACAACGTTTTAATCTAAGAATACACAAAACATAAATACCCAATAGGATGATGCGGGGTGCTGTGGGCAGCAGCCCGTATGAATATAATTAAGGTGAACATGGATGGGTAAAGGGGTGACATTAGAACTTAATGGAATAGTACGGATCAGGGTTGTGGCAATTACAGGAGTAAAGTAATCTATTACAATTACAATTACTTAAAATTTTTGCTTCTCAATTACAATTTCAATTACCAATTACACCTTTAAGAACTAATTACAACAAATTTGTTAGCAATTACATACAATTACATCACATCGCCTCCTCAGGATAAGTGGTCATGTAATAGGGCCCACAAAGTTTGTAATTTTGTTTTAATTCATCAAATTATTCTTAAAAGAGAAAAGTTATTTAAAAATTATAAAAACTGAGAATTCATTTTCTTGCTAGCAGCCATGTGCTTTAGAACTGACCCTTTACCAAAGTGGTCTTTGACCCCAACTACTTGCCAATTACAGGTATGCAATTACAATTACAATTACAATTACTGCAGATGGTGTAATGATTACAGCTAATTACAATTACCAATTGCAATTACCACAACACTGGTACGGATACACGTAAGAAATAAAGGGTGACAGTTCAACGTATGACAGAGTTTCATTGTTCAGGAGCTAGTCTTGTAGGTCCTAGACACTCTGTCTGGGAAAGAATCCCAGACAGTCCCCCTAGGTTATAGAATTGTTCACCATGTTTTAGCTGTAAAATCATTTGTAATTGCTTATAATTAATAAAATTGATGTGATTATGACAACTAATATATCTATTATATCTAGCTACAATATTATATGAAGTGTTACTTTGTTGCTGTAGTTTGTGTGTTTGTGTGTCAGTTCAATTGTGAGTGTGTAGCTGTGTTGTTTGTATTGCAGTTGATATTAATGGTGCAGTTTGAGATATTTGCTCCTTGGAATAATCCTAATGGCATCGCTGAATTGAAGGCTACATCATTTTTAGAGAATTCTTTATCCTTCATTTGTTCTATATCTTTGTATGAACTCAGTATGTGTGACATGTGTTGTTGCTGTTTGAGTGAAGCTTGCTTATATGAATTCAAATGTCTGAACATTTTTATGGCCAGACAATTGCATAATTCGACTATCTGGAACATCACAGTGTGCCAATTTTGTTATCATGGTTTTTCTAGCAGAATGGTTTGTCTTCCTCCCTTGTAATGAACCTTGAGTAGAAATTCTCTTCATAATCTGCCCAATTCTATCCTTTCCCATTTTCTTTTTTTTATATCACCAGGTTTATAATTGATAGATAGATAGAAAGGAGAATCTGGGTTGCACATTTTAGTTGGCCACTGGGCAATATACTTCTCAAAAATCAGAACAGGGCACTTTTGAGGATTGCTGGGAGTGCTCCACATTTTTGGCTTAAAGGCTCGAGTATTGTTTGATTCCCCAGATCTGGTTTTTGTGTCTCGCTCACTAAACTCTATATACTTTGAGCCATCAGATGAACATTTAACCCTCTCGTTCCCAAATTGTTTGGACACGCGCGGAAAAATCTAATCTTCTACCACGGATAGAGCGTTACCGTTTTATTTTTTTAACTCGATGCTGGCTGGGAAAACCCCATAGCAACCATATATCACTAAATAGACCAAGAGTTTGGGATTCCCCTCATTTTTTGATTGAGAAAATTGAATAATATTTAGGCCCTCTACTAATACTTTTTTTTTAAAAAATTTCCCCCAAAAATTCCACTTTTTCTATCAATAAAAATTTTAAAAAAAATAGAAATAATATAGTTTGATGTATTGTATACCAATATTATATTAGTTCAACAATAAAATATGTTGTTTGTTGTGTTTGGTGCTGATTGTGATCATGTAGGAGACATCTATGAGTGTCCACAAGGAACATATGCCATCGGACGTCGAGCTCCACTACAAAACAATTTCATATACACAAAAACACAAACAACAAAGATATTTGTAATACAAACAACAAATTATTCATGATCCTATATAATTTGCAACTTTATGATGTATTGTATGCGATTTCATACAGGATTTTAGTTTGGGGGGTGGGGGGGTGGGGCTCCGAGTGTACTTTGCGGCATCTTCTCCTTCATTACTGGAAGACTCTGCTCCTGTTGCCTCATCTGCGTCCTCTTCACAATCGGGGTGGGGACTGCATACACATCTGGTCCTAGTAGTACATGTGGTAAAAAAAATTAAATTTTTTTGAAAATTTGAAATTGTTCAAAAAACCACAGCCCACTTTCAAATCTCAAAACTCAATGAAATATATATATATTATAGCTAAACAGCTTTCTCTATCTTAGACTACTACCTTTACCCTCTTTTTGTAGCATTTTTCTGCAGGCTACTAATTTCTGACGGGAGCTGGCAAATTCTGCATCTCTGATGATGCTATAGGTCTTATGTTTTTCTTTCAAATACCTGTCAAGACTTCTCTGGAAACAAATTAGGGTATCAGGCTCATACAAATTTCCATCAGTACATCTAATTTTGCAATAAAAATGGCGTAATAATCTGTCCAGCTCCACAGGTGGAATGTCTTCTATTAGTCTTTCTTCCTTAATCGACTTGCACCAGTTATACCATGTTTTCAAGTCTGATGCCGTCTTTTGTTTTGTGTTAATGTTTTTTTGCATTTCTACAAAATCTTGAAGCTCTTTGTCATCTAATACGGGCCGTACACTTTCTTCGCACGCTCGCTCTTTTCCTCCCTTTTCGGTCATTTCCTGATTTTCTCCTTCAACAGGACACGCTGAAAATAGCCAATCAGTGATGTCTTCAGAAAACAAAGAAAGTAAAGCTTGAGTTTCTTCTTCAAGGAGATCTGGAACACTAGAGGAACCAGAAGCCATCGCACAAGAAATCTGTTCGCGCATGAGCAGTACCTAATACATTTATTATCCATTGGATATCCGAGAATATCACTCGTCTGATTGGCGGTATTTATGCTCGTGCCTGCGGCACTCGCGTAAATACTAGGCCAACAGACTCGTGATATTCTCCTGTATCAAATGAATAATATATATATATGTATATTGTACTTACCAAGGTTAAAGTACTGCTTCACTTCTATCATTTTTTTAAGCATTATTTTTATTTCATATTGCAGTGCTCCTTCCAGGATGTCGTGCATGATGTCAGGGACTAATCCACCATCACAGACATGATAATACCTTCCATGGAAAGAGAAGATAGTGAGTTTATTGATTGTATGTAGGTAATGTTTCGTACAGTACCTCAATCCATTGAGATGTGAGTTTCTGTTGATGCCATATTCCTTAGATGCATTTGCACTAAGCTCTATCTACACACAATGTTGCCAGTGTGTAGTGGCATCTCTCAGGATAAAATCTCCTTCTCTGAACTGTGTATTGAAATATGTAATTTTCATCTGTTAGTGCATGTTATTAATGAATGAACGTGACAACTGCACACAGCAAGTAGCTGTTATTCACGTCATTCCTGTGCGCTTGGCAAAGGGTAGGGCAAAGGTGAGGGAGAAAGAGAAACTGTTCTCACATGCATTTAAAAAAATTCTGAGGCTCATAAATTTGTCATATCTGTGCATGTCATGTATTTAGTCTCATGACGCAATTAAGTGTAGAATAATTAGCTATGGATATCGTATTATTTACTTGTTTTGTGTTGTTTTATGTTTGTTTGTTTTTTGTTTTGTTTTAAATAGTTTAGCTCATGCACAGCTGGAAAGTCTTACCTACATAGAAAAGGAGTGATATCATACATAGCTATATCATGTGACTAAAGCTTGGTCAGAACCATTTAGCACATAAATAGTTAGGCGTATGTGTGAACTGGGGATACCAGGTTTTCCTTTTTCTTCCGTCCTTCCCCCATCCCCCTCACACACACACACCTTGCCGAGAACCATGAGAGGTTAAGTCAGTAAGATACTAAGTGCATGTTTGAAATAAGATTTCAATTTAAATGTTATCACACTCACAAAAATCATTGTAACTGGGAAAACAAGTTTTCTAGGCTAAACGAGGCTTTCCTTTGAGTTCCTTGTACATAAAGCCAATTAACATTTTATACTTAAAATAGGCCATTCTTGGTTTATTACCATTGTATGGATAGATCATTCCAGAAAGTTCTAGTTGTTTTTTTTTAAGATGGTTTTCAAGTAGTCATATTTATTCATGTACATAATATTATTTTTTACTTCCTTTTGTGAAGAATTCAGAATTGTTATATGAGTGTATTTTTTTCCAGATAAATTTAAACACTGGCATAATCTGTTCACACATGTGCTTTGCTTGCCTTAGTCTTGGCTGCATCTTGAGTTACCATGCACTGTCTGCACATCCTGTATGCAGTACAGCTTTCTTTGAAGCCTGCACGGGCCAGACTAGCCAAATTGTCAGCTGACACTGCTTGAAGGTGCTTGTTTTACTAAATTGAGGAAACTATTACACTAAAGATTTACTGCATAGTTTACTCATTTAGTAAAACATACTTAGTTTTACTTGACAGGAAACCTTAAGTAAAACATTGTACCATGTTTTACTGTAGTTTTACAGGTCTGTTTTTTTACACCTTTGTTTTACTCATGGTTTACTGAAGGGTCCAAATGTTATTAGTTAACTATTAAATGCATTTAACTAATTGTTTAGTTGACTTTTTGTATTATATTATTAAGCAAAATTAGAAAGCTAGGAACTGTTAAGGATAACATGATGGCTGATGATTAATTGAAGAAGAATCCCTCATAAGCGCCAGCATATCCAGTGTGCATACCACTGCACAGTTTTATAACTGGTGCAGTTTTTTACTTGAGCACTCAGGTCCCAGGTCCTTCCAGAGAAAGACACAATTACACAATTAGATAGTGACCCCACCTTGGGTTTATAATGTCCCTCCAACTGCATTGATGAAAATGTAGCTACTTTAAATATTTGTTAGGCTATGTACTGTTTCGTAGACATAGGCGGCTCTGTGCATCGTGAACTAACGCCCTCAGGCCTTCGCTGCGCTAGACTCTGGACCGTTAAAATAAGGCTGTTTCCTCCCCAGCAGCCTCGCAAAGATACTGCATTATCTCATGGAAAACCCTTTTCCAGTTACGTGTAGGTAAGTATCGCCAGGTTAAATAAGTTAAAAACGCTTTACCATATAAGTAAATCTCTCGACTGGAAGTGGTCGTCTAAACTATTGTTGTTCGTAATACGGCGGCTACGCTACTGAGTCTTGGTGAACTTGAAGGAAGCTTTCTCTATCTACCCTTGGCTTATGCTTCTGGGTAAGTAGTTTTATAGCTAGCGGTCTGTGGGATTCTAAGTATTTTAGCTGCACGGGGTCACCCAGGTATTTTTTTTTCCTGGTGAAGTTGTGTTTCCTGAATAATTTTTTCTAAGCTAATATAGCTACTGTATGAATTAATATAATGAATGAAAATAAAGAGCAAGGGTGGCCTGAATTATGATAGTGATATTTTGTGGTAGTTTTAGTATGACAAGGGCTCGTCAGTTTGTTTGTTCCATAGTACTCTTGAAATTTTTCATTTCTTTGTGAGAAAGTGTGGAACGGTTTCTAGTTACTGAATTATTCTAAAACATGCTCCACCAAAATTATCCTCACTCATAGCTTTCCCATGGCCACCCTAACATCCTTTAGTGTGCTCCTGGACAATGAAGGGGAGATAATCATTGCATACAACTCAACATATATTTTCTACTTTGTTTTAGGCCCATGGTTTCATGTAGTCTTGCTGGCCAAACCCTTTACCTAATCGTTCCGCTCGGAATGGTCTGGTTACCCTAACGTATCCGTTTGGTATATTTCCCCAGGATTCCGGGGAATGTGTACGTCTTATGTCAAATTTAAATGTGTGTGGGCATCTATAAAAGGTGCGTACAAATATTTTTAGCTAGTCCCGCCTCTGCACTTGTTCTTCTATGAGCTCCGAGCTGAAAAGCATCCTAAAAATGGAGAGTTCCAAAAAAGGACAATAATTGAAGTGACTGATTCACATACTACTGGCATAGCCTCAGCTAGAACCTTCATCATACAACACCAGCAAAGATTTATGACAGGACTGTAAGAAAACCCGCAAGGTTTAATTGCATTCCACTATTACCAAACGGGTGCATTGGAGTAACCAGAACCTTTCGATCGCAGCGATTAGGTAGGGCCTGGCCCGTGAGACTAGGTTTCATGCAGGTTATGGGAGCCCTGGGATTTCCACCCTAATTTTTTTTACCCCTTCTGAATTTATTTCAATATAAGTTATGAAAAAAATTGTAGGAATTTGTAGTAGTTTGTCGAAGTTATCATGATCATGACTTCACCATTTCATGTGGCTAAACGGTTTTTGTGACTTTACAAATCTCTCTTATCTCTCCCCCCCAGTGAAAATCCTGTATGAATTCCTGTCATTCTAGTTTATGCAATTCTGATAAACTTCAGTGAAATCATTTTACTTATCTGCTTATTCTTCATTGAGCTGTTGTTGAAGGACTTTATCAGATTGCCAATTGCTTAAGTAGCTACAATAGCTATAAGCTTGAATTATGTGACAAAGCACAGGTTAGTATAAGGTATACACTTTCACATAGGCATGCCCATCAAAGCAGTGTGGGTTTCCAAAATGAGAGTGGCTAAGTACACCAGTGTTTCTCACCCCCAGCGCAGAATCCTGTATGACACCCTGATAGCTTAGTCATCATATGCTTTTTCTGAAGTAAAAGTATGTTCTTTCTCCAATTTCTAATGTCACTATGAAGCATTAGTGTCTTTTTCAGCTGATGTTGTAAGAATAGGAAACAAGAATTTTCTTCCGTTGGCCTAATACATATAATGTATATTGGCTTCCAGTATTCAGATGTGCAGTGATGGGAAGAAAAAATGGCCATTTTTCACATGCAGTTCATAGAATAAGACTAGGACAAGTCATAGGAGCCATGACAACCACTAAGGCCCAGCAACTTGGCATGATACAATATAGTATTGATGACCATTACCAAATGTAAGTCTTATGACCTCGTAGAGGTAGTTGCAGGTCTTATAAGTCTCGATGTGAGTTTGGGACTGGTAGACAGTTAATTTGCTTAAAAAAATTTCCGACAGATAATAATAGTTGGTGATTGTTGTTGTTTTTCTTTTTGTTTGTTTTTTGTTTGTTTGTTAACCCTAAGCATGCATGCGCAAGAGGGTAGTAGTAGTTGCCCTGTCAGTCTGTCTGTCATGCTCTTATTTTGGAGATTACTGACTATTAACCATTGATTTAGGATATTTAGAACCTTTTATTGTGCTAATTTTTTTTTTTTTTTTTTTTGGGCTAATTGTTGATGAAATGTGAAGCTTTCAGCTCCCTAGCGTTATAAATGTGGTCTTATCGGACGAAATGCTTTCTTTGTGATTTCATCAATTGATAAACTTTTGTGGCTTTTTTGTTGACCAGGGGCGTGGAAGAATAGTGAGGCTCCGCTCCACTGCACTTGAGTTAGACAGGGAAGTACTTTGTTTCCCTTTGCTCCCCTCCCCCCCATCATCCACATATGCACACACACACACACACACACATCCCAGATATTAGTTTGACTTTCGTGGAGACATTTTCCCCAATTTTTCATAAAGTTTTGTGGTAGTTATAAATATAATATAATATGGAAGGTGTAAATATTACTGTACTAAACTAGCCTGTTTCTCTAAAAAAAATAATGTCTACATGTGTTAGAAGTACAAGCACGAAACACAAATCCAAGAATCTTGAATTATGTTGAGCTAGTTTTACTTGAGACATGCACTTTCAATGTAGGAGTGTGAAGTGGCAGGTGTAATAGTGCAGTGACTACTCCACTGGTGTACACGTGATGACTCCTGGACTTCAAAACTAGAGGTGAGGAACTCTAGAATGACTTCTTAACTCCACGAACAAGAAATAGGCCTTGTGAAATTATTTTTTTATTTACTATATTGATTACTCATTTTAATTGACTTGTGGATATTTCCATTTAATGCACACTTAGACAACCTGAAATACATAGGGAGTGACTTAGAGTCTAACTTTTAGAACTCTTGTCACTTCATTTACTAACAGATCCTTTGAAACCATTTGTATGTGTGGCCGGACACACACACACACACACACACACACACACACATACATTATATTGATTCAACTCTTCATTTGTAAAGTATTGAATTCAAATGAAAGATGAAGAGTTCCCGAATCATTTGGTCAATGACCTGACGACAGCCATGCACAATCACCTGGTCTCACACACGCACACACATAGCTACAGTAATGAAATAAATGAAAGTGAAAGAAGAAAAGTAATGGTACACAAGATAGTTAGTCACTTGTTACACAGGGGCTGGAGTCAAGTATTTCTATGGTTCTATGATTTTCAGAATGTAAGATTCATTAACCCTTTCACCGCCAAGTTTATGACGACCAGTTTGGTGACATGAAAATGTAACTAGTGATGTGCTTGAGCACAAATGGCGAGTGAGCCTAATACTACACTGGAGTGTTAGACGTTTGGTTTTAACTTCTAATATTCAAGCTACTAAAAAAAGCGAAGTTTTTAAATTATGTATTATACGGTAAAGGCATTCAATGCCATAGTAACTACTCCCTGAAACTATTTGAATTGAAACAAAAAACCAAGTCACGTTCTTTAAACTTTTTCTTTGGGATATTCTTAGTAATTGTTGTAACGCACAATACTTTCACACAACTGAACAATGAATGTTCAAGTAAATACTGGTGCACAGGGCTTACAACGATAACAAATAGCGTGTTAACTTACCACCGCAACTAACTCGATAGAAAAGGAACTCCAGTAAGCAATTCAATTTCTAGGATGATACGGGTAATGATCGTTAAACCAGAGGATACTGTTTAGTGATGTTCGGAACGGGGTCGAACGCTGAGTTAACTCTAAAATATGAGAGGGTCAAAGGACAAAATGACATACGTACGTCCAAACATATAAACAAACAAACATCCCCGATTTTCAATTGTGTTACCCCTGAGAGTGTCTCGCTCGCTCCGCTCGCTAATAATATTTTATTTTTTATTTTATTTTTTCCTGCACAGACGTTCAGCAACAAGATATATTTTTAAAGCAGGTACAGACAAAACTGTTTACTATGATGCAAAAAAAATAGTCTATTAGTCCACATAACAAATAGCTACAAATTTGGACTTACTGTTACCAACCGTACTAACTGAAATTCATCAATTTCTGTCAGTTTCAGAGCTGCTATGTGGTTCAAACAGAGTACACGCTTATTCACCTTCTATATTTAATGGGAGCGTTATGTTGGAATTGATTATTATTTTTTTAATAAGGAGAACCGCCGACCAAATGCAAAAAGCCACGTGGCGTCTACTGCGGTGAAAGGGTTAAGAAGACCTGAGCCCTGCAGTGCGTAGCTACATTTTCATCAATGCTGTTGGAGGGACATTATAAACTCAAGGCGGGGTCATCTAATGGTGTCTTTCTCTGGAAGGACCTGGGACCTGAGTGATCAAGTAAAAAACTACACCAGTTATAAAACTGTGCAGTGATATAGGAAGTTATAAACTGGGTGTGGTATTAATTATGGCGAACTTGTACATTTTACACAAGAATGCTTGATCGCATGAAGCCACTTCGGCAAGTGCTCCGAAGGAGACACTACAAAATCTTTGTCTAAAAATTGACAAGGAAATTCAATGTCTACTGTGCTGGTGTATATTTCCAAGTAAAATAGCTCTACTTGTGTTTTAAGTCAGTGACTTAAAAAAATGTTTTACTTGTGGTTTTTATTCTGCAATTACCAAAATATTGATGGTACTTGTTAACATAGTAGACTGTCATTATCCAAACACTTCAGTTAACCGAACACCATTAATCTAAATAGCATGTACAAACAAGAATACATAATACTATATTCTATAATTATAATACGTTTTCTGTTTTGTTCAGTTATCCGAACATTTAAGTTATCCGAACACCTCTCAGTCGCAACTTATCCAGATAACTGACATTCTACTGTATACCATTTTCATATGTCCTCCTGTATACACACATCAACACCACACACATAGTTACTTGACTGCAGCCATTTGTGTCATTTACCAGCCGTATATGTCTTGGTTTTGTTGTTGGTGGTGAGGTGTAAATCCACCAAAGGGAAGGTCAAATAATAAAAAATTAAGAGAAAATAATGAAGTTAATAATTAAGTTCTCGAAGGACCAGAATTCTTATAATAGCATTGAATTAGTCAGTGAGACATATGCTCCCGCACTTAGACTTTATTTGCGCAAGAAGAATAATTGATTGCATGTTGGTACAGATTATATAGGGTAGAAATAAGATGGGTAGGAAGTAGGTGGAGATTGAGATGAATATGATTACGTTTTAAGATGAGAGGCGCCCGCAAGCTGGCCAAATGTAAGGTGTGGGTGTTAAATGATGAGATAAATGAGGTGGTAATCAATAACAGGTTCTGTTCCAAGTTCAGATGGATAGCTGTAGGTCAGTTCTTCCTCCTTTGTGGGGTTGGTTCCGACAGACAGTTATCCTGAGATTGACCACTCTGGGTGGAGCCAAGACAGTTGTTGTTGTTGTTGTTTTTTTGTTTTGTCAGTTCACACACTTCACTACTTCGAAGTTTTGCTCAGTCCAGGTCTGTGCCATTGAGAAGGCAGAACTGCCGTATGTGCATACTGAATGTTTGACATTGTGGTTCCTATGTGATTGTGTACATGAGCATTAATAAAAGTATATGTAATAAAACATTCCTTGAGGCAGAAATACTTAGGTGAGATGTATTTTTAACTATTCTAGTGCGAATTATATCTGGTAATGTCTAAATTTATTATCCAGTTATTATTTATATGTACCATACTGCTCTGTGTGTGTGTACATGTGTGTGTGTTATGTGTTTTGCAGAGTACTAAATGTGACAGACTAAAATTAGTGTACTAAAGGTATGTTTAATTTTGTGTGTGTGTTGTTGTTGTTGTGGATGTATTCTCTCTTTCACTCACGGCTCTTTTTTTTTTTCTTTTTTTCTTTTCTTTTTTTACCATACACAATTTTTAAAAACTGTCACCAGGAATTGAACCCGGACCACTTGCTTAACACACAAGCACTCTGTGGCTGAGCTACACCAGTGAAGTGATAATTTTCCAAAGTGGGTGTATGCTCCTCTTTTTTCTTTCTAAGGCGACGCACAGCTTATTGTGTTAGGAAGTCCACATCAACCGAACAGATCGATTTTCAAAGAGAAGTTTTGGCTAGACAGTAGTAGTAAATTACAACATTCTATCTAGAATGATTTGCAAGTTGGAAATAAAATAGCTTTGGTATTGTGACTGAAGACTACTCTTTGTTTCTTATGTGCCAGAAAGTTAACAATGAATACATGAAGTGACTAAACCAGCTATTAATATTGTTTTGCTAGTTATGATTGCACTACCAGAATGCTTTTGTTTTGCTATCTCGAGGGTTTCTCAAAGGTAATGCTTTTTGAAAGCATGAGCAGAGTGCTTGTGATTAATAAGCAATAGATGCACTTTGAACAATGCCAGCACTACTATATGCTTCTGATGCTGTATACAGATGTCACACCTCTTACTCCACACTCAATTCCTGGCCAGACCACTTAGAAATGCCAGAGAAGCTCCTGAGTGGTCTCATGTTGGATTCCTGGTGATAAACAAACTTTTTTTTAAATTTTTGTATTGTTTTTAAAAAGCTTGTGAAAGAGAGAGAATACATCTAATGAGTAAAAGAAGGCTGAGAAAGAAATTGTGAAATATTTTATGCTCTTGATTTTTAGATGCAGTGAACAGTGGAATTCTGCGGATGCTCGTCTTATGGCAAAACAAGCACAGAATTTTGTTACAAGTGTGGGCCACTCCCCCACAAGAAGATGGTGGCCCCCTAGTGAATTGTCCTTCTCAAGATAACTGGATGAAAGGAAACTGCGAACATTCTTAACACCTGTCATTCTATCATATCCACTTTGTGCATTTTCATTGAACCCACTGGGGGTTTTTTTTTGTTTGTTTGCTGTCGTTTTTTTTTTTTTGTTTTGTTTTTTGTTTGTTTGTTTTTCATTAATTTAAGTTATATACTTATTGATAATTTTGTGCAGTAACTCATTACACAGAGAAACCTCACACAACAGGAGTGGGAGGATTTTGTGGAGGAGGTTAACTACTATTAGAAATAAATTTCTATTAAAACAGTGGCTACATTCATTTTGGTGTTGTACAGAGTCAGATATGAAGTCCACAATTAATAAGCAAGCAGTGCATACTAATCTACCACTAAAACCAGCAAATAGGGCATCGCAGCATTATACAGAGTAATCAAAATAATGTAACTCATTCAACTTCAACTATTTCACTTTTACTTGTAGTTCTACTTAGTAGATCATGCACTGGTAAAAATTGTTACTGTGGCAGATATTTTAGACTTGCAATAACATAAAATGAAATTTGCTTCATGACAACCAGTTAGCTATAGAATATATGCGTATGTTGAACAACCTCGACATTTTGTATGGAAACAATCTGAAAGCAACCAAATTCTTAACAAAGGTCAAAACATTTGTCCCCATTAATGGGTGGCCTTTGTAAAGAGGTTTTGCTGTAAAAAAATACAGTACTTTATTTACATACCCAACATTTCATAGTTGTTCGGGGGAAAATTACAAGAATTACCTCCCTAAAATAACTATGCTCAATTTTTCCTTGATAGTGAAGTAATACAAAAAACTAATTAAATCTTCTGGGACCATAAAAAACAGGAACTAAGAATAAGCTTTCAAAGTCTATTTAGTATGAATACAATGTCCAGAATCTTTGTTTCACTTATCATGGGTGCAGACAAGGGGGCAGTGGAGGGTGCTCAAACACTGGAACTTTGCCACAGATATATGCCAATGGAAACATATGGGTTGATTATATGTATGCTTGTATGTTTTTATCTCCTGATTCAGCTAAGCATTCTCAAAATGTATGTTCCACAACGCCCTTGTGCATACTTCAGAGACCTCACCTAGTTTCCAACTTGACATTATAACCAATAAATTCATCATTGATTCCAATATTAGAACAACAAGTTGAAGCAAAGTTAAATTCGGAGATCATTCGTGTCCAGCCCCGGCTAGATCAGTGCGTACTGTACTTTCAGAATTGTTTGTAAAACTACTGTAACTATAACAACAGTCCGCGCCCACCTAGTCAGCGTTAAAAGGAAGGTCGATTTTCTCGTGTCCTGCAGTCTCAGTAAGTAACTCAGCTTGTGCTGGGTGGAGTGTCCCTGTAAGAAAGGTTAGAGATGTTTAGGTGGCTATACTTTATTGTGGGACTGCATATGTACGTGCAATTGAGACTTATGGTTAGCTATAAGAAAATGTATATAGCTACTGTCTGTTGGCTCTTGTGTATGTATAGCTAATATTAAGTGAGATTGTTATGTTTCTGTTGCTGGATACTTAACCTGACCTTTCTTAGGTGATGTAGCTAAACTTGGCTGGTTGCACCAATCACGGGTATCCACTGTGTGATCTACAGTGTACATGTGCTCAGTCTCCATGGCTGTGTTTTATTCATTATACGTGTGCTACAGTGTACATGTGCTCAGTCTCCATGGCTGTGTTTTATTCATTATACGTGTGCTACAGTGTACATGTGCGTGTACATGTGCTCAGTCTCCATGGCTGTGTTTTATTCATTATACGTGTGCTACAGTGTACATGTGCTCAGTCTCCATGACTGTGTTTTATTCATTATACATGTGCTACAGTGTACATGTGCTCAGTCTCCATGACTGTGTTTTATTCATTATACATGTGTTACAGTGTACATGTGCTCAGTCTCCATGACTGTGTTTTATTCATTATACGTGTGTTACAGTGTACATGTGCTCAGTCTCCATGACTGTGTTTTATTCATTATACATGTGCTACAGTGTACATGTGCTCAGTCTCCATGGCATGTGTTTTATCCATTATACATGTGCTACAGTGTACATGTGCTCAGTCTCCATGACTGTGTTTTATTCATTATACATGTGCTACAGTGTACATGTGCTCAGTCTCCATGACTGTGTTTTATTCATTATACATGTGCTACAGTGTACATGTGCTCAGTCTCACTGTGTTTTATTCATTATACATGTGTTACAGTGTACATGTGCTCAGTCTTCATGACTGTGTTTTATTCATTATACATGTGCTACAGTGTACATGTGCTCAGTCTCCATGACTGTGTTTTATTCATTATACATGTGCTACAGTGTACATGTGCTCAGTCTCTATGGCTGTGTTTTATTCATTATACATGTGCTACAGTGTACATGTGTACTCATGTGTCTCCATGACTGTGTTTTATCATTATACGTGTGCATTACAGTGTACATGTGCTCAGTCTCCATGACTGTGTTTTACAGTGCTACAGTGTACATGTACTCAGTCTCCATGACTGTGTTTTATTCATATACATGTGCTACAGTGTACATGTGCTCAGTCTCCATGGCTGTGTTTTATCCATTATACGTGTGCTATGTACAGTGTACATGTGCTCAGTCTCCATGACTGTGTTTTATCCATTATACGTGTGCTACAGTGTACATGTACTCAGTCTCCATGACTGTGTTTTATCCATTATACATGTGCTACAGTGTACATGTGCTCAGTCTCCATGACTGTGTTTTATCCATTATACGTGTGCTACAGTGTACATGTGCTCAGTCTCCATGGCTGTGTTTTATCCATTATACATGTGCTACAGTGTACATGTGCTCAGTCTCCATGACTGTGTTTTATCCATTATACATGTGCTACAGTGTACATGTGCTCAGTCTCCATGACTGTGTTTTATCCATTATACATGTGCTACAGTGTACATGTGCTCAGTCTCCATGGCTGTGTTTTATCCATTATACGTGTGCTACAGTGTACATGTGCTCAGTCTCCATGACTGTGTTTTATCCATTATACGTGTGCTACAGTGTACATGTGCTCAGTCTCCATGGCTGTGTTTTATCCATTATACATGTGCTACAGTGTACATGTGCTCAGTCTCCATGATGGCTGTGTTTTATCCATTATACGTGTGCTACAGTGTACATGTGCTCAGTCTCCATGACTGTGTTTTATTCATTATACGTGTGCTACAGTGTACATGTGCTCAGTCTCCATGGCTGTGTTTTATTCATTATACGTGTGCTACAGTGTACATGTGCTCAGTCTCCATGGCTGTGTTTTATCCATTATACGTGTGCTACAGTGTACATGTGCTCAGTCTCCATGCTGTGTTTTATCCATTATACGTGTGCAGTACAGTGTACATGTGCTCAGTCTCCATGACTGTGTTTTATCCATTATACGTGTGCTACAGTGTACATGTGCTCAGTCTCCATGACTGTGTTTTATCCATTATACGTGTGCTACAGTGTACATGTGCTCAGTCTCCATGGCTGTGTTTTATCCATTATACGTGTGCTACAGTGTACATGTACTCAGTCTCCATGCTGTGTTTTATCCATTATACATGTGCTACAGTGTACATGTGCTCAGTCTCCATGACTGTGTTTTATCCATTATACGTGTGCTACAGTATGTACGTGTGCTACCGTGTACTTGGGCTCAGTCTCCATGGGGCTGTGGTTTTATCCATTCGTGCTACAGTGTACAATGTGCTCAGTCTTCCATGGCTGTGGTTTTTAATCCATTATAACTTGCTTACAGTGGTCATGTGCTCCTCTCCATGGCTGTGTTTTATCCATTATACGTGTGCTACAGTGTACATGTGTTCAGTCTCCATGGCTGTGTTTTATCCATTATACGTGTGCTACAGTGTACACGTGCTCAGTCTCCATGACTGTGTTTTATCCATTATAGGTGTGCTACAAGTGTACATGTGCTCAATCTCCATGGCTGTGTTTTATCCATTATACGTGTGCTACAGTGTACACGTGCTCAGTCTCCATGACTGTGTTTTATCCATTATACATGTGCTACAGTGTACACGTGCTCAGTCTCCATGGCTGTGTTTTATCCATCATACGTGTGCTACAGTGTACATGTGCTCAGTCTCCATGGCTATGTTTTATCCATTATACGTGTGCTACAGTGTACACGTGCTCAGTCTCCATGACTGTGTTTTCCATTATATGTGTGCTACAGTGTACATGTGCTCAGTCTCCATGACTGTGTTTTATCCATTATACATGTGCTACAGTGTACATGTGCTCAGTCTCCATGGCTGTGTTTTATCCATTATACGTGTGCTACAGTGTACATGTGCTCAGTCTCCATGACTGTGTTTTATCCACGTGTGCTACAGTGTAACACGTGCTCAGTTCCTGACTGTGTTTTCCATTATATGGTGCTACAGTGTACATTGTGCTCAGTCTCAATGACTGTGTTTTATCCATTATACATGTGCTACAGTGTACATGTGCTCAGTCTCCATGGCTGTGTTTTATCCATTATACGTGTGCTACAGTGTACATGTGCTCAGTCTCCATGACTGTGTTTTATCCATTATACATGTGCTACAGTGTACACGTGCTCAGTCTCCATGACTGTGTTTTATCCATTATACATGTGCTACAGTGTACACATGCTCAGTCTCCATGACTGTGTTTTATCCATTATACATGTGCTACAGTGTACATGCTGAGTGTGTGTGTGTGTGTGTGTGTGTGTGTGTGATTTGAAGAGGCACAAGTGTCATGCAGAAAGAGAGAGAAGCCATCAGAGAAGCAGAATGGAGCTGTGCAGAGTAATTGTGGCTTGTATTTTATGTTTAGGTTTGGTGGGGACTATTGATAACCTGGGTGGGCATGTTTTCACTTTGTCCTTTGTGGGCTTAGCCATTTTAATTGCACATTACAGAAAGAGAGCTACCTTTACCAGTGTGGGTATGGTGGGCACAGCCTTTTGGTGTGCATGCATGTGTGCGCATGCGCGTGTGTGAACTTTGTCGCTAAAGTTATGACATGACCCCCACTTAGAACTTTGAAGGCCCTCGTTCTGCCGTTGAACTAAACCCCAACATTATTATTGTGTGCCATTCACTGAGAAGTTGATAATGGTAGGATTTGAACCTACAGCTGCTGAGCCTAAATCAGCCATGTTTACCTTCCCACCACACATGGAAATGGTGACATTATAACTATGAAACAGACTATTAGACGAAAACTTGGACAAACAATTACGAATTGTTATAATTTTTTTAGTCAAAAAAATTTACGGGGGAGGGGGAGGAAATCCCAGGACCTTGAATATGAAATAATGAGTTTTCTTGGATGCTCCAGTATGTACATTGCTGGTATGTGTATTTCTGTGTGTGAGTGTGTGTGTGTGTGTGTGTGTGTGTGTGTGTGTGTGTGTGTGTGTGTGTGTTGAAGAGGTAGACTGTGTATGAGTGTTTGTGTGGTTCTCATCTGAAATTACATGTGTAAGATCAACCATGATGCAGTGTGGTTATGTGACTTGACTATCATGTGATCATGGCTGTCTTTGTGATCACGATTCCAATATGTTTACCAATCATGGGCTATTCTTGGTGAGGGACTATTGCCTCTAACGTTGTCTCTTTTTGTTTGTTCACTGTGGTGCTGTGGGTTAAATTTTTAGGTCATTATTAACTTGCAGGTTTACTTGATTTCAATTGTGAAGTTGTGTATAAATATGCAGTTAATTTTTTCGTTAGTATTTTTGTGCTTGAACAGGGAAAAAGGTACACTAAAAATTTTATAGTATTGAAATAATTTGAAAGCCAACTGTTAAGAAGTTGTACATGGGGCCCAAGAATAGAGGAATAGCAGTTGTACCATGTCTACCAAAACTGTGTATGAGTTTGACATGTGTGTGTGTGTGTATGTTGCAGGAGGTTGCAGGAGGCAGGCATGGCATGCTGCGTTTGTGTGTATGCTGCAAACAGAATGATTAATGCAAAGTGGAAATTGTGTTGGTATTATTCATAATTTCAAGAGCTCATTGTATTGTGACAAGTGAATGTGTGTAAACATTGCATTATGACAGTTATTGTTGTTGTTGGCTATGATCTGCTGGTGTACTTCTCATCTTCATGTCATCAGTGTACACATCTTAGACTGAGGTGGGTACACGGATACATGGATGATTTCATCTTCAGAGATGTTAACTAAAGGAAGTTAAATAAGAAGGTAAGTGGGGAGATTACTGATAATAGATTTTGGTGGTCTTTGCAAAAATGCGATCTAAATGTCTTACTTCTCTTTTAAAGACAGTAAAAAAGAGAAGTAAGACATTTAGATCGCATTTTTTGCTGAGGGTGTTTCGGGAATCGAACATAAACACAGGTTGTTATTCCATACTTAAAACAATCTTCATAACTGTAAGTTGAATGACACTTTGGGCAAACTATCATTTCATGGAAGTCATTGCGGTCAATATTTAGAAATTTTCTGGCAGTAACAAGGCTATTAGGATATTATATTACTATAAGAGTATCATTAATGAATTAGCACTTCTACTCAATAGAGATGGATGTATTAATTTAATAAATAAGTGGAGGGAGCGCAACATACCAGACAATTATCTTGCTGATATATATGATGGTCAAGTCTGGAAGAATTTTAAGGATATTGATGGCCACAATTTTTTTTTTGATCGTTATTCTTTATAAATGTCGATTGGTTTCAGCCTTACAAACACATAAATTATAGTATAGGAGCTGTCTATCTTTCCATATTAAACTTTCCACGACATATGAGATATAAAAAAGAAAACATGATACTTTGTGGAAGAATACCAGGGCCAAGTGAACCGAGCCTTCATATCAACTCATTCTTGGAACCCATAGTTCAGATTTGCTTAAACTTTGGAAAGGTGTATCTATGGGTACTTGTGAAGGCAGCAAAACTGTACGAGCAGCTCTTCTCTGCAATTCCTCAGATATCCCTGCTACTAGCAAAGTTGGAGGTTTTGTTGGTCACAGTGCTCTAAAAGGATGCTCAATGTGCTTAAAATCTTTTCCAACTGACAGTTTTGGTACCAAAGCTGATTATAGTGGCTTTTGTAGGGATGAATGGCCTCAGCGTAGTGTAGAGGAACACAGGAGTAAGGGTTTTGATTGGAAAAATGCAAAAACATTATCATGTCGCCACAAAATAGAAAGAAACTGTGGTGTACGCTTTTCCGAACTTTTGCGACTGCCCTATTTTGATACAATTAATTACAGTGTAGTTGATCCTATGCACAATGTTTTGCTGGGCACATCTAAGTTGATGATGTCTATTTGGAAGGCTAATGATTTAATAAATCAGTCCCAATTCCGTGAAATTCAGGCTTTAGTTGACAAATATGTCACTCCACCTGATGTAGGAAGAATTCCACATAAAATTAGTTGTGGCTTCAGTTCATTTACAGCAGACCAATGGAAAAACTGGTCTCTAATTTATTCTCAGGTTGCTTTAAAATCAATACTTCCCCATGAACATTATGAATGCTGGTTAATATTATTTTGTCCAGGCTTGTAGGAAGATATGCTTGGAAAAAATATCTCTTGCAGATGTAAGAGAACTGGACCATTTATTGTTGAAATTTTGCACAGTCTTTGAACAACTATATGGCTCTAGCATGTGCACACCAAATCTTCATCTTCATTGCCATTATATGTAGTTGTATATTGAATTTCGGTCCAGGTCATGTTTTCTGGTTGTTTGGATGTGAGCGATTGAATGGTGTGTTGGGGTCATTTCCAACTAACCATTGTAAAATTGAATTACAAATGATAAGAAAATTTTCAGTAACACAACGTATTCTACGTGCCTCCGACAGCATTGACCAAGACGTACAAGAAATTCTTAAAACTAGTTTGGTTTCAAAAGGAACTTTGCACGAACAAATGAATGAAAGGTATGATTCACAGGTCAAGTTATATGCTTTGCTACCTGTTGTTAAAGAAGGATATCTTTGTAGCATTTCACTTCAAAAAATAGATGTGGCCATGAAAGAAAAATATGGGGAAAAGTACCAGAAAACTGGCATAATTTATAAGTATTCTAAGGCACTAAAACTTAATAATTACTTAGTGGGAGCAAAAAATTCGATACATTATTCATCTTCACTAGTGTTAGTAAGGAAGGGTAACTTAGAGTTACCAGCTGTAATTCATAAATGTGTGAAGTTAACAGTTCAGTTGGATGAGCACAGTACAGAAGAATACATGGTGCAAGTTCACTGGATTGAAGATCATCCAAATAAAGACTGGTTTGGAACTGAAATCCAAGTATGGCAACCAATACAGGATGCTGTTGCCTCGGACTACATTTTTACTGATAACATTGTGTGCAGGTGTGCACAAGTTACAACCAAGATTATGTTTCAAACAAATGAATACGAAACTATTACAGTTATTGTGCCATTGCTTAAATAATCATTCATTACTAACACCTTTATTTCAATTTATTTTTCCTAATCCCTCCACTCAAATTTTGCTAATTAAATTTATTTGTATTTGTACCGCATTAGAAGGCCAAAAAAAAAAAGTCTTCTATAATTAGCGCGCGTACCGTCAATGCTCCCTGCACGCGCAGGGTGGAACGCTTGTTTCGCTTTATTTGGCGAGCGAGCGTAGCGAGCGAGACACTTACCGGGGTAAAAATGAAAAAATCGGGGATGGGGTGGATAATGCAAAATCGGGTATATGTTATTGGCGAGCGAGCGTAGCGAGCGAGACACTTACAGGGGTAACACAATCGAAAATCGGGGATGTTTGTTTATTTATTTATTTGGCGAGCGAGCGTAGCGAGCGAGACACTTACAGGGGTAACACAATCGAAAATCGGGGATGTTTATTTATTTATTTATTTATATATATGTTTGGACGTATGTATGTCATTTTGTACTTTGACCCTCCGTATTTTTGTGTTCGCTCGGCGTTCGACCCCGTCCCAAACTTCACTAAACAGAATCCTCTGGTTTAGCGACCATTACCCGTATCACCTTAGAAATTGAATTGTTTACGGCTTTGAATTGTTTTGCGGGTGCTGGGAGCTCCATTTCTATTCGAGTTTGGCGGTGGTAAGTTAATACACTAGTTATAGCACTACTCAACAGCATTACTTGACAATTCATTGTCCACTAGACGAACCACGAAGGTAAGTCTTGCGTAGGTATGTTCAGTTGTGTGAAAGTATTGTGCGTTACAACTACTATTAATTTTAAATAACGTGACTTGATTTTGTAGCTTCTTTTTCAATTCAAACAGTTGAGGGAGTGGTTACTATGGCATTGAAACCCCTTTACCGTATATGCGTAATTTAGCAACTCAACTTTATTTTAGTAGTTTGAGTAACAATAGTGTAGTTTAAAGCTCGCTCGCCATTTGTGCTCAAGCACACCACTAGTTTATTTGTATATATGTATGGACGTACGTAAGGCATTTTTGTACTTTGACCCTCGCGTTTATGTGTTAGTTCGGTGGTCGACCCCGTCCAAAACTTCACTAAACAGAATCCTCTGTTTATCGATCATACCCGTATCACCCTAGAAATTGAATAGTTTACCATTTTGAATTCTTTTACGGGTGCAGTTAAAACGTGAAAACTTACGGGACTTCCATTTCTATTCGAGTTAGTGGCGGTGGTAAGTCAATGCGCTATTTGGCATGTTATAAGCCATACGCAACAGTATTTACTTGGAAATGCATTGTCCACTAGACTAACCGCGAAGGTAAGTCTTGTGTAGGTGTATGTCCAGTTGTGTCAAAGCATTGTGTTTTACAGCCACTATTTAGCTAAAGAATATCACAAAGAAAACGTTTAAATAGCGTGTATTGTTTTGTTGTTGTTGTTTCTTCACATTCAAGCAGGTGCAGAGAGTTGTACTATGGAGGAAATACTTTACCCTGTTGATAATTAAAAAATGGACATTATTCAGTAGATCAGTGTTCGAAGTCAAAATCATTATATAAAAATAGTATTAGTCGTTAGGCTCGCTCGCATTTGTACTCCAAGCACACAACTAGTAGTATATAGTGTATGTATATATGTATGTATGTATGGATTTTTTTTTTTTTTTTTTTTTGTTATACGTATGCCCTTTAAAAGCGCGCGCGGGGAACTTTTTTTCTCCAAAAACACGGCTTTTTAGGCTTGACCCAACTTTATTCTGAAACTACAGCATTAAGCAAGCCTTACTTTATACTTAAGCGCAGAAGTGAAAGAAAATTCCTGCAAAAACGCTTGCTTTTCAAGAAACAAAAAGTTGATTCGACCGGTTACTATGGCATTGAAGACCCTTTTCCAGACTTAATTTCAAAACTTCGCCGTTTTATGGGGGGATACGGAGTGCCGGTTGTTGGTTGTCAAGAGCCGTTGGTAGTCAGAATGCCGTAGTATTAATGCTATGGAAGCTACTACTTCTCGAGGGAAGTTGAGATAAGTACGCAATTCCATATTTGTTAGCTAAATATGCAAATTTAACTCTGGCCTTTCTTTTTTGTAGCTAAGAGCTAGTCAACAGTGACTGGTAAATTCAAATAGTCAGATTGGCTCAAATTTGGTACTACAAAAGTTACCACTGCTCAAGAAAATGAGGTAAGAAAGTAATTTTGTATTTGTGTGCTAAAATTGATTGTCTTTTGTTTTTGTAGGTGAGAGCTTGTTGTCAAGAATTCAAGGTAATTCAGGTGGTCAAAGTAACTTCAATTTGATACTACAGAAGTTATCAATACTCAGGAATGATGTAAGTAGTAATACCATATTTGTTGGCTAAAATTATTATCAGAATGGTTGATGTTTGATGCTACAAAAGTTACCATTAATAAGGTAAGAGAGTGATTTTGTATTTGTTTGCTGAAATCAAATGTCATAACTGCTATTATAGTGTTTGCAACATTATACATACTATGTTACCTAACTATCAGGCTCGCTCGCCATTTGTGCTCAAGCACACCACTAGTTTATTTGTATATATGTATGGACGTACGTAAGGCTTTTTTGTACTTTGATCCTCGCGTTTTTGTGTTAGTTCGGTTTTCGACCCCGTCCCAAATTTCACTAAACAGAATCCTCTGTTTATCGATCAGTACCCGTATCACCCTAGAAATTGAATTGTTTACCTTTTTGAATTCTTTTGTGGGTGCAGTTCAAACTTGAAAACTTAAGGGACTTCCATTTCTATTCGAGTTAGTGGCGGTGGTAAGTCAATGCGCTCTTTGTCACGGTTATAAGCCGTGCGCAACAGTATTTACTTGAAAATACATTGTCCACTAGACTACCGCGAAGGTAAGTTTGTGTAGGTGCATGTCCAGTTGTGTCAAAGCATTGTGTGTTACAACCACTACTTAGCTAAAGAATATCACAAAGACAACTTTTAAATAACGTGTATTGTTTTGTTGTTGTTTTTTTCCTTCAATCAAGGAGTTGCAGAGAGTTGTGACTATGGCACTGAAATCCCTTTACCGTGTATGCGAAATAAAAAAAAAATGGACCTTATTTTCAGTAGCTTCAGTGTTAGAAGTCAAAATCATTCATATAAAAATAGTTCAGCGAGCGAGCGAAGCGAGCGAAGCTGACTATCAGTCGTGTTCAATTGAGATTTCAGATATATATATATATATATATATATGTGACAGTCTATGGGAAAAGGGGGCACTTCACTTAAACCAAAAAAATTGAGTTTTTTATGCTAATAAAAAGCTACAATTTATCTCAACTTGTGCTAAAATACTGGAGGGTAAAACCTTCGACGCGCAGAGAAACTGGCAGTTGAACTGGGCTGTATTCAGCAAAGCAATTGAACTAGAAATCGAGAAAACATAAATTGAATTTCCACTTCCGGTATAATTAATGTTTCCGTATACTTAACGGCGTACGCCGCATACGCAATTAAATCGTACAGCCGCTTTTTAACGGCGACTAACGAAGTTTGCGTAGAGTTCTTTTTAGCTTTCAGAACGTCTCACAGCCTGTCTTGTCGGAATCCTTGGCTACTCTACTCCATGTAGTGGTAAACTTTCAACCAGAGGTAAGCTGTAGATTGCATGCACTATTCTCAAAGCTATGCCGTTTTTTTTAGCTGCTTGTTTGAAACTCCGCCCATTCCCCGTTTATTGTACTTCGAGAACGAGAGAGAATAAAAAGTAGCTTGTCTTTCCATGGCACGCTTGGGGTCTTTTAAGTTGTTTCGGCATTTGAAATTTGGCGTAGACTTAGAGTAAGGGTCACTAAGACTAATTCTGCAAAAAACAAAAATAGGAGAAAGAAAGAATTTTTCCTATGACTTACTTCTGGAGCCTATATCTCAATTTCAATTTTTGCGTGAAGTGCCCCCTTTTCCCGTAGACTGTCACATATGTAGGTATGTATGCGTACGTCAAAAAATTTCGCCCGCGCTTCTAATTACGTAAGTTAGGAAAAGCGTTTACAGTTCCGGTATTTTTCAATTAACGAGCACGGAGAATCAACTTTGTTTCAACCAAAAAGTTTATAGCTACTCTCTTCTTGGCGAAAGACTGAATGGCAAATTGTCAAGCTGCGCTTCTTTGCCACTGCGTTTACAGACTTAAGTCAGTCGGTCAGTAAGTCATTCGGTCAGTAAGTCATTCTGTCACACGACAATATAATAGCATCTCGAAGATGGCAATCTCCAGAAGATTGAAACAAGCATCATTTTGAGTCTCATAAATGCTCCAGAATTTTTGTATCGACTTAGAAAAAAAGCTAATTATTTTTATCCGTGCGATTGCAGAGCAATTGTTCATAGCTTACGCCTCTAATTGTCACTCTGCGCTCGTGCGGTGAGCAAATAATTTCTTGCCCCTACCCGTGGTTGTTTAGCTTCATGGTCTCTGCAATTTGTTACGGTTGGAGTTACTCGTTGAAATACCTAGTAGGTGAGTGTCTTTTGCATAACATTTATATCGACCTATTGATAGCAAGAGCTACATATCGATTTGCTCGGGCCACACATCGACTTACATAAGCTACACATCGGCATATTGATACTGCCCAAAATTATTCCTTTGTATAACAGCAAGCTAAATACTGTATAGTAACGCTGACTGTTCGCACCTTTGAACAAGAAAGAGTAAATATTCATTTTTTATACAACTAATGTTCTCTTTTCTCTCACCCTATTCTCTGTCTACAGAGGTGGACCGCATGTTCATCTATGGTTCTCCGCTAGGATTGTTTTTTTCAATGAGAGAGCATGGAGACCTGGTGGTAAAGGATCATCGCAGTGCAGCCAGCATCCTACCGTCTAGTGTGTTCAAGAGATTGCATAACGTCCACCATCCTTCAGACCCTATTGTGAGTTGCATTATCAAAGTGTTTAGTAATATTACTTTATTAAGCTAGTGTTTTTTTGTTTTTTTATATTATTGTTGTTATTATTATATTTCTAATTTGATACCTTATGGGAATTTAGCTTTACAAGATAAGCAATAATAATTATACATGGGAATTTCAGTGCAAACTAACAACTTCGGGGTCTTCCCGTAACAATCATATAAATTTTTTGAAGGTACTAAATATAACCCACATCTACTGAACATTGATTGGCTAGTTTTATGTTGTTATTTTCTACATAAAGTAGGAGACAAAAATATGCTGTTCTGAATTCCATCTGTTTGTACGACCGTAAAATGGTTGTTTTAACCGTTGCGTTCCGTACCGTTTCGATAAAATGTCTGACACTGTTAACTAAAATGGTAAAAAAAAAACAAAAAAAAACCCGCTAAGCTTTGCTATCGATTCACTGATATTTTCTAGCTAGGAACTCTTCCATAGCTATATCAGCAAGCTAATGCCTTGTATCACCCATTAAACGGGGATAGTGCAAAAAAGCTAGTACAAAATTTTAACTTGTTTCATGTATAGCTGCAGACCGAAATTTTGACGGGCACATTGCTATAACCAGGTCCGCACTTCGTAGCTCTTCTGTTAGCTACTGATGGACTTTCAGCAGTAAAAAAAATCTAAGCCGGAGAAGGCCCTAATATCGAGAAAACATTGATACTATGCGGTAGTCAAGCTAACAATTCTTCGCGAGTCAACTTCGAACAGGACGGCTTCAATTATTTCACCCGAAAAACTCCGCTTCAGGAGCCTGTAAACAAAAAATTGAAATGTTATATTGGAGAAACGATTTTTTATGTTTCTTAGAGCGAGGCATGCAGTGAACGAGAAAGATTAAAACACCGTTCCTCCCTCCACCCCCCTTATTTTCTTAATCGTGCGACGGCCGTTCCTATGGAACGGAATTCGGAACTTTACTTTGTCTCCTACTGTACTACAATAGCTATATGCATTAGCACTGTGAAATAAGATTAGTAACACCAACTTCTTGTTGATAAATTGATTCTACAACGTATGGTATTTAACGTGATTGCATGTAGGCCTACAGACTGGAGCCTCTCATCAACCCTCTATATGCCCAAGTGAAACCAATGAAGATGGACCAGGCCAGCAGCAAGATCTCTCAGAATGCAGTGGGCCATGCTGAGGGTCCTATGACTGATGAAACTGTGAAGGAGAAACAGCAACAGCAAGGCAAGTCTTGGTGGTCGGGCATGAAGAATTCCATCGTCAACTACGCCTCTGCTAAGATTATGGGAATTGACACATCTGATGGGGGAGGGGAGGCCGCACCCTCTAAAACACCGGTTCCGGACAAGGTTAGGTTAATGTGTGAGGGATTGCTAAGGATGGGTGTAGTTAATATAATATTCACTTTAACAGTGGTAGTGTGTGGTAAAGATCTTTCATAGTTTCTACATGTCAGTTTGTTATTTTGATTGTTGACAATGCTATAATTGTTGTTGTTTAGATGATTGACACTGATAAAAAGTTTTTGCCAGAAGGTGAGAAAGGGTCATATCAGTGGCTATTTATTTAGACTGAATTTTAGTCTATATGGAATCAGTTTTTATTTATTATCTGTGTGTAAGTGATGGTGTGAACATATGTTATACAGTAGATGGCAAAGTAAAGTTGTGGTTTCCAATGACCATTGCACTAAAAAAAAAAAAAGGGGTAAAAACTGATACGTCGTTTGGTAAAACATGGCTGTTTCATTCGACCTCATTAGTTTTTAATCATTCCTATTTACTGTATGCCTAGGTCTAAGAAATATAAAAGAATAGTTTATCCAATAAAAAGTAATAATGTGTTGTTTACAGGCTACAGAGGCTGAACTTTTGTGAAAAAAAATAATTGAAGCCGTCCTATTACCGTTACATTATTTTTCCATATACTGTATTCCTTGCTATAAGGAATATATTATAATTATCTCATGAGTCAATTTTAGTTCATCTTAACCTATGAATAAGTAGGGTGTGATCACATCCCATCTTCTTCACATGAGGGGCAGAAGTGAATTATGTATATATAATTAAGAAAGCTTTATGTGGCTAGGGAGGAAAGGAAATCATGGAGCAGGGAGAGAGTTGTTATCCCAGTGTTCTCCCGTTCTGTGCTTACCATGTAAAAAGTGATTGGTTTACCATTCACTGGGCATGCTCACTCTATTACCACTGTGCTAAGTGCATAAAAGTGCATACAATTATATTTATGTTCTACAGAGCGTCTGAAGGAGTGTCCTGACTTTGTGATGCGTGAAGGTCTGGTAGACAACAGCTACTTCAACTCCATCACCGCACATTTCTCATATTGGAGTTCAGCAGATGTGGCTCAATACCTACTCCTTCAACTCTACAAATACAAGCCTGCATAAAGTAGGTGGGCTCAAATTAAATAGATCAATATCTCTGAGTTTTTTTTTCGTCCATTTGCTCTTCCATTACAGTGACTTCTCTCTATCTTGCTTCAAACTGATGTCGCTGTGCTGACTATAAATTTTTCACTGTTCCAATAAATTAAATCTTCTTTGTTGAGTTCATACTTTTAGACAAAAAGATATATTTCAAAGTACATACTGTTTAGTAGTTATTGTAGTGGTTTGCATTGATATGCTGCATGGCATGCATTCTTAGTTTGGCCAATCTTATCAAGATTTGTAGGTGTTAGGACTATAGCAAGTTAGGAATATTCCTCTATTAAAATTATTAAGGATCCCACTATGATTATATTTGCTGGCAGTATTGGCTGCATTTTGGCTTTCATTACATACAAGGCTGAGGGAGAGGGTAAAGGGATATTAGGCCAGTGTTAGAGATGATTCAACAATACAAAGGTGAGAATATAAAGTAGCTAATACATTAACAAATACATAAACTGCCCAAAAAAGCAAATCATAATTAGGTTTGCCTATTCTGTCAGTTCCTGTATAGGAGAGGATTCACTAACTCTACGTTCGTAAAGTACCCCTAATAACCCTAATGTGCCGCCATATTTTAGCTTACTAACTGAAGGAGAGGTAGCCTCCAGTCCAAGTGTTAGACTCTGCTGAGCCTTTCTTCCAAACAGGGTTCTATGAGTGCTTCAGGAATGCTTTATTTAGTTCCTTTTTTGCCTACCATAACACCAGTTAGGATATGGTGAAACATAAACATTGGATTCTTCCTGGGAAGTATGAGTACTGTAAATATGGATGACAAAAAAAATTATAAATAATAAAGAAGTATCCATTGACTTTTAAACATTGGAAACAGTTTTTCAGACAGCTTCAACCTACAGAATAAAATAAATAAATAAAAATAAATTCAAATGTAATGATTTCTTGAAGCATAAAAGACACTTGTAGTACATAAAACACTGGAGCGCAAGTTTCAAACCAGGATAGTTTGTATTGGCGGGGTGGGGGGGGGGGGGGGGGGGGGGGGGGG
>WLWD01006274.1_pt1 | contig 84967 bp, 37 predicted proteins | sample 6712731 | NCBI WGS metagenome assembly WLWD01 (sample SAMN12718690, study PRJNA576275) | sponge metagenome | isolation source: marine sponge | host: Mycale hentscheli | place: New Zealand: South Island, Marlborough, Capsize Point | collected 2014-11-01
GCTTACAGCGGGAACCGCCCATTAAAAAACGTGATTGTCACGTGAGCCAGCTTGCAGGTTGCAAATCACTTTTAAATAGCTAACAATTACATGCGTTCAGCGTGAGGTGTTGCGTTGGGTAGTCGTTGAGTGAGCAAGTACCTAACCTAATAGTCTCTGGTTCGAATCCTCGTCGACGGTATTTTTTTTTTTCATTTTTTTTCATCCTTTCTTTTCTTTTTTATCCTTTTGTCTTCTTGCCTTATTTTCCTCTTCCTACTGTTTTTATTTCTTTCCTACCTTTTCCTTTCATTTCCTCTTTTTCCTGTACTGTTTTTTTTTCTTTATTCTTCCTTTTTCTTTTATTCCTACCTGTTTTCATTCATTCCTCTTCTTTATCATAGTAGCTAACTAGAGCTGAGGGTTTGCACTTCAGTGCTCTAGTTAACCCTCAGCGCGCATGCGCAAGAGGGTTACAGTAGTCCTAGTGTCATTCATTCGTTCGTTCTGTCACTCTGTCTGTCAACAGGCACTTCTGGAAGGTAGGAACCAGCCAGGCTCTGAAAGCGGCATCAAACAGCAGTATTTCACGAAGTAAGTTCCTTTAATGTGCCAGAATTTTGATTTTGGATTTCATTTTCCAGAAAAAAGCTAGTCTTTCCAGAGCCGTGCGATCGTAGGCTTACAGCGGGAACCACCCCTTAAAAACGTGCTTGTCACGTGAGCCAGCTTGCAGGTTGCAAATCACTTTTAAATAGCTAACAATTACATGGATTCAGCGTGAGGTGTTGCGTTGCGTAGTCGTTGAGTGAGCAAGTAACTAACCTAGTAGTCTCTGGTTCGAATCCTCGTGGACGGTATTTTTTTTTTTTTCATCTTTTTTTTTTTTTCATCTTTTTTTTTTTTTTCCTTTTGTCTTTTTGCCTTATTCTCCTCTTCCTACTGTTTTTATTTCTTTTCTACCTTTTCCTTTCATTTCCTCTTTCTTTCCTGTACTGTTTTTCTTTCTTTCTTCTTCCTTTTTCTTTTCTTCCTACCTATTTTCATTCATTCCTCTTCTTTATCCGCTGAGGGTTTGCACTTCAGTGCTCTAGTTCATTCATTAACCCTCAGCGCGCATGCGCCCAAAGGGTTACAGTAGTCCTAGTGTCAGTCGTTCTGTCACTCTGTCTGTCAACAGGCACTTCTGGAAGTTAGGAAACAGCCAGGCTCTGAAAACGGCATCAAACAGCAGTATTTCACGAAGTAAGTTCCTTTAATATGCCAGAATTTTGATTTTGGACTTCATTTTCCAGAAAAAAGCGAGTCTTTCCAGAGCCGTGCAATCGTAGGCTTACAGCGGGAACCGCCCCCATAAAAAAACTTGCTTGTCACGTGAGCCAGCTTGCAGGTTGCAAATCACTTTAAAATAGCTAACAATTACATGCTTTCAGCCTGAGGTGTTGCGTAGCGTAGTTGTTGAGTGAGCAAGTACTAACCTAAAAGTCTCTGGTTCAAATCCTCGTCGACGGTATTTTTTTTTTTCATCCTTTTTTTTTTTCTTTTTCCTTTTGTCTTCTTGCCTTATTTTCCTCTTCCTACTGTTTTTATTTCTTTTCTACCTTTTCCTTTCATTTCCTCTTTCTTTCCTGTACTGTTTTTCTTTCTTTCTTTTTCCTTTTTCTTTTCTTCCTACCTATTTTCATTCATTCCTCTTCTTTATCATACTAGCTAACTAGCGCTGAGGGTTTGCACTTCAGTGCTCTAGTTCATTCTGTCTGTCTGTCTGTCTGTCAATAGCGTTTCTTTAACTTCACGTCGATTTAAGCAGTGATAGCGAGATCAAACTGCAGCACTACACAAAGTAAGTCCCTTTAAGATTCCAAAAATGTTTGTTTAGGATTAGTTTTTCAGAAAAAGTGAGTGAAACTCGGGGCCAATGCTTTTCTCTACGGTTGACGTACTTTACCATATAATTTGCACTTGAATGGCAAATACTTAGCAGGCAGTACCTTTGCCGTAGCGTTGATGGTCGGAGGAGCCAGGCGGTTGGAAAGAGGTCTGCTACATAAGACTGGAACAGTATGTAATGTGACATAGCTTAACCTTTAAAACACTTTTACCCAAGCTCACTGAAACAGAGCTGACCTTTAGCTTCATCATCAAGGTAATAATTTGTTAATATGGCATTGTATTTGTTCAGTGTGAGTGGATTTTTACATTCTTTGCCGGAGTGGAATTTTGTGTTCAGTGATTTTAGAACAGAGCTAGACTTCTGAACACCTCGCCAAATCACTTTGTCCAAAAATTATAGCTACTACTACCTAAAGATTAGACTGAAGTTAGATCACTAATAGAAAAATAAATCAAAATATAAACCAATAAACTATGATATTTTCTATTCATTTTTTCTTCTTGTTTCTTTCATTCATTCTGTCTGTCTGTCATAATGAGTCTCGAAGTTGACGAAAGTTCAAGCATTTACAACAAAGTATATCCCTTTATATTTCCAAATGTTTCTGTTTAGGCTTCATTGTTCTGATAATTTGAAAATAGCTAAATTTTCGATTTTAAGGATAGGTGAGGTTAACATTCTGAAACTGGTTTGATGAAATCTTGAGGGAGTTACTGATGTTGAAGTGGAGGGTTGTGCACAGAGTGTTCACACCACTGGTACTACTCTAGTTTCAACTATTTCTGTTTAAAGAATAGAGAGTTGTCCAATAAATAGCATACATCATTTCTGGACATACTTAGCATGTAGATCATGACACAACTAAAACAACTTTATAAGGTAACAATCATTGAATAGAAAAGTATTTGGTACAACATTACAATTCCTGCACTGAGTCAGGCAGGCTAATTTTATATTGGAAATACTGTCAGCTGATTAGGTCTCATTTAGTGCCATCTCAATATAAAAATCATTGTCCAATTATACAGTGTAAAAATTTTACAGGGCTGGAGGAAGACTGACTAGAAATGCTGTGGTCATGCATGCAGCCTGTATATTCAGATATGCAAATAGATTTCCCACTTCCAAGTAGTTATGTGCTCTCTCAAAGTGTCCAAATAAACTTTCTCTCGTCACTGACTGCGATTAAAGTGTTCAAGTATGCCTCCATGTCAGCTGTTTATGAATATGTAAAGTCATCTCAAAAACTTGGTTAGGCCATTAATCTGACCAGCCTGACCATGTACTCTGGCCCTGCTTGATTTTACCACTTAAACTATCTATTCTATAGCTTTAAAGAAATTACAGAACCAATAGCTAACTTACCTTGATAATTAAGCTTCATAATCCTCAACCAAACGGTGGTCTAATAATATTGTTATGAGTTACAAAATTCAACAAGCTAAATATCTCTCCAACACACAACAAATCTCGAAAAACCACTCGGTAGCAGACACCTTATTCAACCCGCACAAGTAATATGCTCTATTAATTTGGAGCAATATAATAGAATTATCAATTTGATAATGCTCCCAGATCTGTCAAATATAGAATAATAATTATAATTGGCCTCATCCAAAATGTGAAAGTTTGATTACATTTTGACCACCATTTTTATTATGTTAGTTTGATCTAGCCTTACAACAACTGATGTATAATGAGTTATTTATTCTTTTAAAAATGATCACACTTCTATTAAGCATAATAATGTTAAGGTAAAATATATTTAGCAGGCACATGTAATGTAAAGGACTCCCATACATCTTCAAAACTACTGTACATTGACATATTGTAAAAGTTACACTAACAGCTATTCATTGTAAATAGTAATCTATAATACACCACACGTAATTCAACTCAATTGATTGACTCCTCTGCTTGGTGGCTATAACTTGCTTTACATGTATGGGCACCCATGCTATCACTAGCATATACTATTGTGTAAACTGAGTGTGCTAGCAATAAACTGATGGTAAATAATATATTTACCATCAGTTTGCCTATTGTGGAGGTTAAAATATCTAAAAGAATATGTTTAAAACTCTAGACAATCAAAAATTCAAGCACCAGTTGAGCATTCAATTATTGTGTTGAAAATTTGACTAGAATTGTTGCAATACATTTTTGATGAAGTTCCTTCTAATTTCATTATACTGATAATTAAGATGTTGTGTATTAAATGTTTACAATGCTACAACAATTATATTTGCAATTATTGATTTAATCTTATCAGTTTTTTTCTCATGAATGTAACAGCAAAATGTAATATTGAATAAAACATTTGATGTTTCAATTTCTTACCAAAGTGCTCCTCAGTGAGTAATATATATTGGCTGTGCTGATAGGACATTTAGCCCTATCCTTTACTAGAAAATCAGTGAAAATATGAAGTTTCCTTAACATGTGACAACAGGATATTCCAATTTTTGCCATGTACTTTGTAATAGTAATAATTTTTGAAAAAAATCACTGAAGTTTATCTGAGATTTTATTTAAAATTAATTACACCAAGTTATTATATTGCATCACACTCTGACAATGTCCAAATGAATATTATATTGTAAGTATATAAAAGTATATACAATTTTCTGCCTTCTGTGTAAGACAGTGTGAGGTCATGCAGCAAGACTATTTCAAAATGTTTATGGAAGTGTTTGACAGTGTCCTCTTGCCTTAAATATTTCCAACCAATGTGAATGGGGACTTCATAAAGTAACCATAATCAATATGGTTTTAATGCTTCATTTTCTACTGGAAAATCTGTAGTAACACTAAACCGAAAGACCCTATATGGTATATAATACTTAATACTTGAGTCAGAGTGTGATATGGCAAGAGATATTTTAACACGAGCAAGCTAATGTATTTTCACTTACTAGCCAAGGTGAGTGAAAACAAAGCCAAGCTGAGAGGAACATATCTTACCATATCAGTCTGATGAGTGTAATAAGTGGTTTATTCTATACTAGATATCTTAACTGTAGGACTTTGAACTAGGTTTGGTAACACAGCAAGTAAATGTGGCTGACAGAATAATTTTATGTCTACAAAAAAGAGTGAGATGCATAAATAATTATGGTAAAAAGTGATGGACTATTTCTTTAACTGCAACTGAATATCTAGTTGTTGTTTTTTACATGTATGAAGCTTTCTTCTCGAGTGTTTACTCCATCCCTGTGTAAAGAACTGACACAGAATTTTTTTTCTTTTTTTTTTCAGTATAAAGTCTGGCCTGGTTAACGTCACTGGATATCATTGTTCAATTACCACTGTTTTTGTTTGAAGGTGGGGAAAATAAACGAAATTCACTTATCTTGTTGTGTAGGTGTTTGGGTAAGACCCTGGCTGCATTAACTGGGCACTTTTCCACCTCAAATTAACACTATCTACTCTTTTATTGGGTATTTTACTATGTTCAAGACGGTAACCATGGTAACTCTCGAGATTATCGCTAGACAACTGCCGTTTCCCTTTGGCGTCGCCCTCGAGATCAGGACTGTTACCAACGATAATCCCTCAAATCCATATTTTTATTACTTAACCCAATATCTCCACTTCTTGAGACATCCACTTCAGGGGTCAACTTAGTCTGGCATAGACTGACCCTTTACCAAACCGTTTCGTGGGGAAAGGGTCTGGTGTCAAACACAAATTTTTACTCGTGGAATGCAATTTAACGGTTTAAAATTATTTTCATAGTGTGAGGTCAGTCCAGCTACTCAGCAATAACCTATGCAATAATTAGAATTGATTCATTGTCTTCTGATTGCACGGGATTTAAACCTCAACTGATCATGTGATATGCTTACAGTGATTTCATTGGCCATGCAGGAATGTGGTCGTCTGGTACAAATCAGTATCGTTTGACACCAGACCCTTTTCCCTGTGTAGTGATTTGGTAAAGAGTCTGGCTATGCCAGACTAGGGTCAACTGAGGTTGAACTCTCCGTGATAACCATCACATTTTCTATTTGAAACATAAGCGTATTCTCCGATTATCATACTGTTTACATTATGTTTGTCAGTACGGGGAGTTTACCGACATAATGATCCCTTTTCACTAGCTATAACTTATAAATTAATTTAACAATTTTTTTTAATTTTTCCTTACAAAATAAAATGGTCATTATCAGATTAAATTGGCAGGTGGTACATTGTACTCCCCTTCCCTTTCCACTTTGCAACAACTTTCATCACCTCTGATTCATAAGTGTTGTGTAAGTAGTATGTATATCATTATTATTATTATTATTATCATTACATATTATAATATATAAATATGTAATGACTATACATGCACATATTAACCTGAAACCTGCCCTCTCCCCCCCCCCCCCCTTCCCATCCCCAACCCATGTGTACCCCTTGTTATTATTATAAACACTTAGTATTATATGACTTTATATTTCAGATATAGCTAATTTTATTGCTTCTATTATGATTATGTGAAATTTGTAAAATGATATGACGTATTTAACTTATTTATTACCTATTTTTATCCTACATGTATAGTAATGAAATTGTTCTTATAATATTGATTTTAAATAGCGTCTTGGTTCACATTAAAATTTTTTACAAAAGTTGTCTTGGAATAGGTATTACTTTAGTCACTGCTAATACAATAATTTTGCAAATTTATATCAAAATTGTTCATATTAATATATTATGATCCAAAGGCATTTGTATAAATTAAAAAAATATTCCCATAATTCTAATTGAAAAGTTTCTTACTGTAGCTATTTTTGTATTTCTGCTACTATTCAATACAATCCAGTTATATACACATCGAATATTACAACAATATAATGGTTGTTACAAATTTACACACATATGTATTTATTAATCAATCATATCGCTTCATAAACACTTGGCATTTCTATTTCAGTATGTGAAGTACCAGCTGCACTAGTTTTAACTTGTATCCTTCCATAAGCTAGGCACTCTTGCACAACTACATCATCATCCTTCAATTCTGCCTTCTTTTGTTTACCCGAACTTACACACTTTTTATTGACACTTTGACTGACTCTATTCAAATAGATAGAAGTACATTATAAAATGTTTTCATAGAATAAAATTAATGTTGAATATTATTGTGACACAGCAGAACACTTTAACTTTCTATTCTAGTGATTCAATATGCAAACAAGTCTAAGTTTTGTTCTACTTTTGCAATGTTGTCCTAAAGGATACTCAGGACAACATTTTAAGTATTATTTTATTAACTATAATAATAATAATAATACTTAATTTGTTGAAGATTGAAATAACTAAAATAGTACAGCTGTTGTGACCAAAAATATACAAACTGGGTAATTGCTATTAACTAAAACATCTCGCCCAAGATAAAGGAGGGAAGAGTACAGAGCACAGGTATGATGAAAGTGGGTGGGCCAGGAGTGGCACTACCCCTCACCCCCCACACCATCCCAGATTCATTGGTTGGTGGGGCACAGGGTGGCACACTTCATGCACATATAATACACTTTGTTAAATTTCAGGATATTAATAGACTCTATTTGCAAAACAACAAAAACAAGCTGCTTATCACAATGACCGGTACCAACTACAGAACTTAGTTTGTATTTACAGTTGTACTTTGAGAAGAATAAATGATCCTGACTGTAATAGTTATGTATTTACTTTGCTTTAGTTGATGTAAAGTTTTATATATTTCCATGAAAAATAAAGTGGTTTTGATAATAGTATTATCGCCTGTGGTAGATAGTGCCCCCCATCACCTATGCAGGTAGGTGTATAGGCAGGATGGAGTTACTTTGTGCCACACCCAAACTATGCCGAGACCACACCCACCTAAAAAAAGTTCAAAGCAACAGCATTAATTATTTCTAACAGCAGCAAGCTGACATGCTCACATTAACTTTCATATAAATGTTTCATAGGCCATATGAGTGAGAGGTAATGTGCTCATCAGTCTTTGTAGCTTTTGCTGATGATTTCAAGGGAACCACGTTATACCAATGGTCACTTTTTTAACTGCTATTTTTTTACTAAAATTTAAGTCGAAAATCTTCACGCTTCTGCCTCTTTTGATTCATACCGCATTCATTTCATGTCATGTCATTGTAACATTGTGGCTTTGATTTTATGACATTGCTACCACTTTAAGACAATATTATATTAATAGATAATATTAATTTATATTTCATCCAACTAAATGGCAACCTATAAAAGTTTGACCTTATTTCCGTAAAAAGAGACCACTATGTGTTACCAGTAACTCCCTTCCCCCCCCCCCCCACCCCTCCCCCGCATATGTCCCTGGAATGGCTCCTTCTACTACGATTAACTACTATTTTGTTTAAGTTGGTCAAGCCATATTCACATACAGTGCATAATATCTAATCATTAGTACAGCACATAACTTGATTCATACAGCACATAACTTGATTCATACATGACTAAGTAGCAATATACTAGTGTAGGTAATTGCCTGTTTTACAAAAATATGAATTATATCAAAATGTCAACTAATCCATGGCTATCACATGATGCTGTCTGCAATAACCAAAATATGATGCTACATTAATGAGATAAATTTAAACTCCGGTAAGATTTGTCTTCATCATTGTTACATCCCTATTTCACTTTCATGTAACTACATCATAGTGCAATAGTAAATAATATGCTAGATTTGGCCAGATCAACTTCTACACTGATTATTATACTTCTGCTATAGCAGTGTGTAATGGTAATACTTGGTCTGTAAACTATTTTCATCATCACTGAGTCATATTCTACAATAAATTGAAATGACTTAACATCAGTCAATTGCATTCTTGGGTGCTTAAGTTAAACAAACCCATACATGAACAAGGTAACAATAGAAAAAATTTTAATTGCAAAATAAGGCACTTTATGTTACAAATAGCTCATCCTTGAAACTTACATACGCTTAGAAATCCCAGAAAAACTCCAAACACTATTACCACTAAAATCACATTCAAACAAACAAAACCAACATAATTTTTTACCTACAATAAAATATGCAATAGCTGTGTGGGAGTGTTTGTTATATGAACAAGTATTTATTGTTTCCACTTGCACTTGCGATGTATTATTTTAATAACTTAACTTCAAGTGGAAGACGTTATTATTGTTTTGAAAATATTATGACAAATTTCCTTCTGATTTTATCAAATTTGAAGGTCAATTAGCTAGTATAGTTTATAATTAATTGTTATTGTGACATGATTTGGTTTATTACTGCTACAATGCTACAATATGTGTAATTGCAATTGTTCACTTAATTATAGCATTTTACAGTTAATACAATGATTAGAACTTAATTTGATGTTTCAAATTCGTACTAAAGTTCTCCTCTGTGGAATATTATATATATATAATTATATTGGCTATTAAAATAAACAATAAAACTATTATCATAATTATTTCAACCATGGTAAGTAATCAGTGCTGTCTTATTGGGGCATTGGTACTATATAGGAAGATTCAATATGTGATGGTGAACATAATTTATTAAAATCTTTTTCCCCTGTTTTTCTACAATTCAATAAGTCAACTCTCTGTTCAGAGGAGCCTTAACTCCAGTATACGCATTTAATAACCCTCTATTTCTTGCACTGAATGAGGAAACAACTTTTTTTCTGGATGACTAGCAACGTTCCTCCTTCTGCTTTACCATTGAATCCTCAGTAAATATACTAAAGAGTGTTGTAGTCTTATTGTTGAGGTGGGGGGACAATAATCTCCGGTAAAAACTAATACTTTGTTCAATAGACTATAATGCTTGCTTAGTTTTAATTAAATGCGGGTATTTTTTTCCCATCCCCAACCAAGACTGCATAGTCATTTTGGTGCTCTGAGTTAACTGTGTGCAGTAATAGATCAGAAACACTTCTCATAGTTTCGTAAGAAGGTACACGAAAACTAGCTTGCAACACTTGTAGTATGATAAGGATGCTCGTCTACCAATTCCATGTAGTATATTAGAGGTATTCACTGTACCTTGTGCTGAGTAAACATACTAATCCTTGAAGTCATGCGAGAGATTTGTTATAGACCTATCAGATAAAATGTGCCCTAATACTTTATAATATTATCGTAAATAATATAATGACATTTTCTGTTTTATAGGTTTTAGTGGGATGAGCTACTGCCATTTTTAAGTCCTTATTGATGCATATTTCATGCACTTCATCTAGAGCACAAGAATGCCCTTTTCCTCCATTAATAATTGTGGTAAAAATATTTTTAGCTGATCTAATTATGATTTGAGGGAATTTTTTTTCAAATCAACTAAATGGTAGGGAATAAGTCGCTGATAGGTAGTTCTATTATAAGCCATGAATAGTGGCACAAATAATTAGTTCTATAACGTTCATTTATCTAGGGCTGGTTTATAATATAACTGGCTGGCCCCACTTACTTGTCCTCAAATTCTTACTTCAAATATAAAACGAACTACTTAGAAGTACTGTTTGGCTTGGGAGGGGAGAAATCAAGAGTTGTCCCTAGTAATTATCATTACTAACCTTCCTTGCCTACAAAAACTATCTGGTGGCAGACTACCTTTCGAGTATTTGCAACCCTGTGTGACCCATCCTTCCACAGTGCTCAAGCACATCATTAGTTATGCTTAAAATATATACAATTAACTTGCTAGCTATCAAGTTTATGTCAGCATACTAATCCTTCTCTGAATATTGATATGTTCATTTTTTCCTTTTTCTCCAACAGTTGAGCTAATCAAACTTCTAACTTAAATCCTGAGATTAGTACAGATGATTTCATCCACTTTAGAAATGTTTACATAACAATAAAGCTTGATAATTTCAACTCCATTGATATTTAAACATATGATGGTGTCCAATAAATAGCATTCATCATTTCTGGACCTATACTAGAAAAGTATTTGGTACAACACTAGAATTCCTGCAGCAAGTCAGGCAGGCTAATTTTATATTGTAAATACCGTCAGCGTATTAAGTCTCATTTTGTGCCACCTCAAAATAAAAATAATTGTGTGTGTGTATATAATTATAATATGCAAATAGATTTCCCACTTCCAAGTACATAGTTACTTTTTTTTTTGTTTATGAATATGTAAAGTCATCTCAAAAAAGACCGCGCGGTGAAGGAATGGTCACCATCCATACAACGTTTCGTTCCGTTACCCACGATTCATGGGGAACAATACTTTAATGTGTATAGCATATGGGGTGTGGTTTGTTTACATCCGGTTGAGAGCTATTTAACAGGCAACCACTGGTATGTAGATAGAATTGTGCGGCTGAAACTCTGAAGGTGAAAAGGCCCTAGCTTGTAGAAATTCGAGTATTGAAAAATACACAAAAAATTTTTGAATTAAAGTAAAAAACTATAAAAAGTAAAATTAAAATGTTTGGTAGAAATCTGTAACCAATGGTAATATAAAAGTTGACAGATAGTTCTAGTAATAGTCATTAGTAATACAAAAGGGATTGTATTAGGTCTATTTATTTATTTTGTAAATTATCTTAGTGTAATACATACTGTTGTAGTTTTATAACTGTAGCGTAGCACTCTTAGCTTTCACTTGTTCACTGTTTTTAGCCCAGAAGTAAGACTGATTATTATTACACATACACAGACATATACACAACATTCAATGTGAATCAATGGACCACGACAAGTGTTAATTAGTGACGATATTATATCGTGAATGGTTGATAATGGCTTGTTGTGATGTCTGAGAGACTGTCTAATGTTGCCACACTTAGGATCAGTTATGGAAAAAATAATTTATTTGAGTTATGAGGTACCTAGCTACATTTAACATTGGAGCAATTTTAGATCTGATAAATTTATCAAAATACAGTTTAAACAAGAATTTGTGATACATAGGTATAATTGTTCCTTATCGTCATCTCCTGATTTTTTCTTATGTTATGTGACTCTAAGTTTATACAGTCCAACAATTTTGTGTGTTGACCCAGCCTAGTCTACATTACCAGTAACAAACACAAAGTATTTATATAACAAGAATATTTGACAGCTGTGCCTTTTATGCTACACAGCAAAAAAAAAATTATGATACAGTATGCCACAATTTACAGACAATAAGCCGTTATGATACCTATTGCATTTTTATATTAGTATAAAACAAACCACAATAGATATGATTTATACACCTCTCAAGGCATGATTTATACAATATATAAAGTATAAAATTGTAGCTATGCTATAACCTTAAAATTTTAAAAATTAAAAATATATTTTTTTGTTAATTAACAATACAGCACAGTGAAACATAAGAGAGTTATTCAATCTGAGGTGAACTGCAAACAGGTGTGATTTGGTTATCTTTCTATGAGTGATTTTGTGCTCCAAAAAGTAATAAAAAAACAATTAAGCCATGATCACAACTAAAACTCCAAACCTTGATCATTAAAACTCCGCAGTCATAGAATTAGTTGTTTTGGGAAATTCTGCAATAATAATAAACCTCAGTCAGCTTTTCTTATCCCCCACCTTTCCTTTCTTCAATAGAATGTTCTGTCCTGCTATCAAGCATAATATTATATACAGTAGTGGCCAAAAGTTTTAGGTCGCCTCGTATATTTACCTTTCTGACAGGAATGTGCATTTTTGGAACTATCCTAGTGCAGAACAAAAGCTTAAATAGTGCCATTGTGTTTGAACTTTCTTGTAATGAGTAGAAAATGGTATAAGGTAATAATAGTCCAGTGCAAGTAAAATAGATGACCATTAGTCAAAATACACACCTGGTTGCTACCATTTTGACCTGGTTGCTAGGCTAATAGTGAAGATGTGCAGAAGTTTTCTAGGAAAATTTCCCCAAGTGCATGTTAGCGGTAAAAATGTTAGCGGTAAAAATGCAGCTGCTTTTGCTGACAGTAGATCGTGCCTAAGAGAAGGAACTTGAGTGTTGAAGTTAGGTCCTCCGTAGTCACTCATAGTGAGGAGGGATATTCCCAGCATGCCATAGCTGCCAGGCTAAAGGTGAGCCTCTGTGCAGTGCAAAATATCCTAACAAAGAAAGAAGAAACTGGTAGTGTGAGAGGCAAGCCCAGATCTGGCAGATCTAAGCAGACAAGCAGCCTTGAAGACAGGTTACTGGTGAGCAATCGTAGGGCATCATCTAAACAATTAAAAAGGGAACTGCAGGATGCTTCAGGATGCTCAGTTAGCACCAGAACTGTAAGAAGAAGGCTTCTACATGCAGGACTCAAGGGTTGCATTGCTGCCAAGAAACCTATGCTGACAGCTAAACATCGGTCAGCTCGTTTCAGCTGGGCAAAAGAGAGGCGGTTTTGGCAACAGAGTCAATGGGCTAAGATACTGTGGTCAGATGAGTCAGTTTTTGAAATTGTGCCAGGAAGGAGGGTAAGAGTAAGAAGGAGAGTTGGGGGAAAACTCCATCAAGACTGTCTGGTATCCACTGTCAAGTTTGGAGGGGGCAAAATTCAGGTTTGGGGGTGTATGTGTCTTGATAGTGTTGGAAGTTTACATGTAGTGGAAGGACGTTTAAATGCCAGGGCATACATAGACCTAATTTCACAGACTCTAAAAGAAGATGGAGAGAGGATTATTGGAGAAGACTTCATCTTTCAGCAAGATGGAGCAAAATGCCATACTGCAAAGTACTCCATGGATTGGTTTGCTGCCAGTCACATCTCTGTTTTACCATGGCCCTCACAAATTCCTGACCTAAATCCCATAGAACACCTATGGGAAATTATCAAGAAGAAAATGGATAGCACACCAGTTAAAAATAAAGAGGAGTTGAAAGATTTGATTTTTAAGACTTGGAATTCCATAACTCCAGACATTACAGCTAATTTGGTGGACTCCATGAGAAATCGATGCCAAGCAGTTATAAACTCCAGGGGTGGTGTGACCAAGTATTGACTAATCATATTGCTGTACATTTTATCAATATGTGTTGCAAGTGTGTTATAGTGCTTATCAATGATATTTAACTCAAATAATCATAGCCATAAATGAGTTTGACATATTTACCCATGTTAATGTGTAATTATGATGGGTGACCTAAAACTTTTGGCCATACTTTAGATTATTTGAAGAGTTCCATAAAGTTTTATAAATTTTGAATCAAAATTTTCCAGCTACAAAACTACATAAAAATATTGAAAGTCACTCATCACAAATATCAAAATCAAAAATAATATAAAATTAATTTTCCTAATAATATAATATAAGGTAATTTGACACGCAAGAAAAAATGCATTATACGACTTCATAAACTCCAGTGTTGTCTTCCTGCCTCTGTAAAGAAGTTATATGCCCACCAGTTTGAGCTGAAACTTCTCCATATGCTACACAATCTTCCATTATTACTTCTCTATCATCTTGACTTCCTTCTTTTATACGTGACTTATTTATATTTTTAAGCATCAATTCGGTGTCCATTTTATGCTTGCTATTATAATTGTTATTTTTTATTCTCCTTTGTTGTGCTCTGTAAACATACATCCATTACTTTTATCATGAAAGAAAACGAAGATAACTAAATAATAATGACATACTCATTATTTATTAAGGTAACATTATTGTATGGTGTATATTATCTTTGAGTCTAATTCTCTCATAATTATTTTTTGTTACAACAGACATTTTTAAAGATTTAATAAAGATTATTAGTATTGCTATATATAATAGATAATCTTAAAAATTGAATAACTACATTACATCATCAAAATCTACGGTTCTTGAAACAACAACAAAGACCATGCAATACTATAGACACTTAATGACTGAACTTGTTTTTTTTTTCAGCAAAATATATTATTCGTAATATTTTTATGTATAGAATATGAAAGATATGTAGCTAGATTAAAATAAGTTCAAATATTTTATTGGGAACCTACGTTGGAACAATTAATCATTATGTGCATGTACGTATAGCTAATATTATACTCATGAGCCCTTAAAAAAATGTGCACATCAATACTATATACAAAATAGGAGTGCTAACAAAGCAAACAATTACTTTATTGTGTATCCTTGTGCTATGATAATAGATACTAGTACAGTGAATAATCCAGTACCAACTGCTACTACTCCAAGTAATCCTCCTACCCATGACCAGCATTGATATGGCTGTGAAGGACTATCCACATCCACATTGTCCGGCATTTCATGAGTACTGGTCACAACTGTATCAGCTGTAAATATACAACTACTTTAAGTTTAACTATCAATACAAAAAAAGTTCAATATTTTGTATATTGAAACACTTGTCTCATAAATCTACCTTTAGGCAATCGTAACCAAAATAATTCATAATTTATCCTCTAAAGTTTTAAGCAGTAGCTACTGTTCATACGATTTCCAAGCCTTTGAAAGTAAGAACTTAAAATAAAAAAAAATAGAATTTCTTCTCATTCTAAAATAAAATCTAAAAAGTAATTATGAGGCTAGTATAATTGCATAAATCAGTACTTTACAGCTATTTTCAAACATACTGTATATCAGTGTTATTATAAGTGTAATTTGTAGTTGCTGTAGATGGGTACTTTTAAGAGTGAGCCTGTACAATATTATTCATTCATTATTTGCATCACAAATCATTTATGTGTCATAAATATTCAGATAGTGGACTCACACTTTCTTGTATAGTGTCCTAGTCGGTAATAATGTGGTTTCGCACTTGGGTGACCACATACAAATTTTACCACATGTAATTTGTTGTAACTTTAATCATCGCAATTTCTTGAGGCCACTCAATTAACAATTGTAATTGTAATGATTACTTTTGCTAGCTATGTAATTGGTAATCGCAATGATTACATTTGCTGATGTAATAATAACAACACAATATTCCACAACTATGAGCACGGCCATACCTTTGTCACATTCAAAAGTACCCGCTCCAAAGATTAATCCAGAGTTTAATGTAATATACACTATACAGATTTCAAATGTGTCAGAAGTATCTGTAAATTGTAAAGTTTGATTCCTCCCGACTACAATCGTCCGGTTATCTCCATTACTTCTAACAACTAGTACCATTGAATCCGGACAGTCATCAAATACAATATCTACTGCAATTATGACATCATCTCCTTTACGTGTTACAGCAATAGGTGTAACATCAGCTGCAACATAACAGTATTAACAATAAATATTATAACAATAATAGCAGTTCTACAAAAAATGGAATAAGTAATATGTAAACACTAGAAAGTACCCCACCACTTTGTGGTGCTTGATGTACTGAAATTAAGAATACAGTAACATAAGATATTTTTATCAATGATTTTGGTCACATAAAATCAGGGACAATGTGGTACACATGTTTGGATTTTTGGAAAAGATTGTCTATACTTCTAAATAATGTCAAAGAGAATGCAGTGAATTAAATGTTATGGTCAATTCCATTGGTAACAGTTCAAATTATGGATAAAATATGAAATTTGGAGAACTTCTCACATGATTGCCAATTAACATGTATATCCAAAATCGTTTTGTGAACAGTCCTAGACTGTAACATGCTCACTATGCCCAAGTACACCATTAGTGATATTAATGGTGTGTTTGTGCATAGTAAGTAAGCCACAGTGTAGCTACTGTTTAGAGAACCTAAATACTTAGCTTTCACGAATGTCATTGGACATGCGTTTTATTAAAAACAACACACTTCATTTAATAAGGTTATGGTTCAGGTTTTTCAGCTAAACTCAGTGATAGTGCTTTTAATTATGCACTGTGAAAATTGACATGTTTTGGATACCCAGTTTTGATATAATAATGTCTTGTATTTTGCATGAATAAATGGGTGCCATCAAGTTCTCAGTAAGATATTCATATCAACCGATTGGAAAATTCATTTTATGCTAAATTTGTATGGAATTATACTCTATTTATGAAATGAGGAAATATAAAGATGTTTTCTGTGATGTAGCTAGCCATTCTAGGATATTAGGTAACTTAAAAATTATCACAATTAGAGAAAGAATAGTTTAGCTCTATTTTGCAAACAAACCCATAGTTCTTCTAATATAGAGTTACATTATTATTCAATCTTTAATAATTACATTTACGTAGCTCTAATTACTAAGAACAAAACAATTCATGTAATGACAACCAAAAAAATACAAAAGTTGAAATAGACTCTCAACTGTAATATGAATCTGTGCCTTACTATTATTATGACTAATTGATTTGTACAAAGAGTGTTGTATTGCATGATCCACTATACAAACTGAATAAAACTACAAGAATAAGGTTTATTTAAATATTGAGCCATAACATTCACTTGTTTGTAACTATGATAATAATGTTCATGGGATTAAAATTAAAATAAAAACATGTTAAATACCTGAGGGAGCAACGTTAACCTGTCCACTGATTACTTCAGTACTGAGGTGTCCCAACCCCATCACTGAATAATTGTATATGTAATTACAGAAGTTGAGTCCATCAAAAGAAATAACTGAAGAAGGATTGGTGATTCCTACTAATTTTGTATCTTCACTTGCAGTGGTTGAGTTCCTAGTAGATAAGGTGGCAGTAATGTTTTCCAAACACACTGATGATGCAGTAGTAATGGGTACTCTTAAGTTTAATACAGAGTTGTTTAGAGGACCCACTACATTTGCTTCAGGAGAAATTAATGGTGGTCCTGTAAAAATAAATATTATAAATAGAACAACTGAGTTAACTTAGTGCTGTTTGAATTATATTGAATATAAATACATATTATATACATACATACATACTCTATATATACTAAGTGTGCATTTGTCTAGGTGTGTGTCTATGTGGTGTAGTGGTTGTGTTCTTGGCTCAGGGCATAAAGTCCAGAGTTCAAGCCCGCTCAGGCCATGTTCCATCTGGTTTATTAAATACCTCCTGTCAGCCCCACCAGTTAACCCAGCTGTGATTGGCATTTGCTCGGGTGTATATTCAAAGCCTTTTCTCATGAAACAGCACAATTGTCCAGGTGGGACTTAGGGTGCCCACACACTTGCTGTGAGGAAACGTCTTTCGCCTGCAAGTTCCTAGCCATGGCTCAACACAATGAAGATGGTCAGGATCACTAGAACCTTATGGTTGCGGTTTAAAGATTACTTCAACAATCAAAGTCACTTGTATTAATAGAGAGCCACCACTTATCTCCCATTAACTATCTGGCATTCCCCAAGGGAGTGGTTGTTCATCCTGTTCTTTTGTCAATGATATACCAGCTCTTTATTTTGTGTTTCTTCTTTTCATAATCGCAAATGACACCAAATTAGTCTGTTCTATTAATTCCTGAAGGCAGAAAATCTCTACCACAGGGTCGAAATATCCTTCACTCATGATGTAAGAGAACTGGAAATAATCAATTAATCTTTCTAAATGCTCTTTTATCAAGATTTCTCTCACTTCTACAACCCAATACTCATACACAGTTGGAGAACAACTATTATTATCTGTGCACCTTCAAATAGCATTGGCATTTTTGTCTTGGACAAACTTTTTTGGACTCCACATATTGACAGTATTGTATACTTAACAAGTTCTTCTCATAATATGACCATCGCTCACAAATTCAGCTAGCATTAGTAGGATACATATCTATTTCTGTCTTTAGTTAGATATCATAATAACACTTGGTATGGCATCATGATTAAAAGTGTTATAGCTACCTCTGATAAAGTACAAAGACATTAGAACATAATATATATGACGAGTATGGACACACTTATCAAGCTTGATTATTGCTATGTCATGGACTATTGGATTTGTGCTTTATCCAAGCATTGACCTTGATGAACTTTGCCACATATATTATATATAATTTATATATAATATATACCAAAATCTCAATTGAGACTCGTTAGTGAGTGTCTAGCTTCGCTCGCCCAACAAGTAACCCCAGTTAAGCCACAATCTTGAGAGATTCTGGAAAGCCAAGCTAAGCCTCACTCTGTGAGTGACTAGAAACCCCAACTAATTCATACTTATAAGAGACTAGGAACCCCAGCTAAGTTGCACACTGAGAGAGACTATAAACTCAGTTAAGCCACACTCTGTGAGAGACTATATAGGAACCCCAGCTAAACAACACTCTGTGAGAGACTAGGAACCACAGCTTAGCCACACCCTATGAGAGTCCAGGACAACAGCTAAGCCACACTCTGCGAGAGTCCAGGAACCACAGCTAAGCCGCCACACTCTGTGAGAGTCCAGGAACCACAGATAAGCCACTTCCTGTGAGAGACTATGAACCACAGCTGAGCCACACTCTGTGAGAGACTAGAAGCCCCAGCTAAGCCACGCTGTGTGAGAGACTAGGAACCCCAGCTAAGCCATACTCTGTGAGAGGCCCAAGCTAAGTCACACTCAATGAGAGACTAGGAACCTCAGACACTTGGTTAAAGACTAGGAACCCCAGCTAAGCCATACTGTGTGAGATACTAGGAACCCCAGCTAAGTTGCACTCTGTGAGAGACTAGGAACCCCAGCTAAGTTACACTCTGTGAGGGACTAGAAACCCCAGCTAAGCCATACTCTGAGAGAGACTAAGAACCCTAGCTAAGACTTACTCTATGAGAGATTAGGAACCCAGCTAAGCCACACTCTGTGAGAGACTAGGATCCCAGCTAAGCCACACTCTATGAGAAATTAGGAACCCCAGTTAAGCCATACTCTGTGAGAGACTAGGAACCCCAGCTAAGTTACACTCTGTGAGAGACTAGAAACCCCAGCTAAGCCATACTCTGTGAGAGACTAAGAACCCCAGCTAAGTTACACTCTGTGAGAGACTAGGAACCCCAGCTAAGCCTCACTCTGTGAGAGCCGAACCCCAAATATGCTACTCTCTTTAGAGACTTGAAACTCCAGCAAAGCCACACTCTGTGTGAGAATAAGAACCCAGCTAAGCCACACTCTGTGAGAGACTAAAAATTTTGTTATAACAAGTCTTCTCAGGACAGTTTTTTTCATCTTCACTAAAATTGTTATCATTCACACACTGATGATGACTATTACAAAATGATTAAGATGCTTGTGTATTTTTATAAACAAAGTTTGACTAGTGGAAACTAAAATATGAAGCCAATATCCAATTATGTCTATATTTATAGATGAATTTTCAATAGCACTAAAATACAAGTAGAAATGAGATACTTAGCTAAATAATGTGCCTTATCAATTTCCCCTCCCCCTCCCAATTCTTACACATGTTTTTAATTAAAACTCAACGCGCATGCACGAGAGGGCTATAGTAGTCATCCTGTCTGTTTGTCTGATTGTCAGTGTGTCACACTCTAATTTGGAGATTACTGACAATTAACAGTTGATATAGGCATGAACTTACTAAGGATGAAGATTTAAAACTTTTATTGCGATTTTTTGGGCTAATCGTTAAGGAAACGCAAAGCTTTCAGCTCTGCATAGCTACAGTTTGTATGGGCAAATAATCACGTGAGCAAATCATTTCTTGTAGCCAATGGTGTAGTTTGCTTTATGCTCAGCGAAGTTAACGGAGTTTGAAAAAAGTGAAGTTTCGGGTTGAGAACGTATATCGGTCAGTGTTTCTGGCTAGTTTAGCATCTTCTCTTATGAACACAGCATTTTCATGTATCATTATCATTGGTCGAGCTATTTGATGCTCAAAAAAAGCTAACAGATTGCTTGTTCTGTTGGAAGATAATATTGTAATAGCTAGGTAGTGTTTATAATACTAGTATTTCTAGTAACTTCCTACATTCTAAAATTTGTGTATAGGCCTAATTAAACCTACAAGACAATTAACAACTTCAATTCATCACAAGAATAGTTGAAAGCTGTGATTTACTTTATGTTTGTGATAATCTAGCTATTGTATCTGATCTGTTTTTGAAGTTTATTTAATAATTATGTGATTATAATAATTATTAATTATAATTATGATTATAATATACATTGTAATAATCATGATGTAATTCAGATTTTAAGAAAACGTTTGAATTTCCCGTTAAACATTTTGTTGACTTTAAGAAAATAATCTCTAGTGTAAGAACTTACTATGAACTGCCAATAAAATTTCTTCATTGATGTTTGAATCAAGATTATCAGCACACCTCACCATGCTGCCATTTAATTCTGGAGATACTGTTACTAGAATAGTACTTCTAAAATTAGGAGTACTAGCACCCTCAGCTGTTAGTGTAAACATTCCTCTTGTTATTGTATTTAGAGCTCCACCATTTCCTACAGATACTAATCCATCACTCCCAGTAAGAAGAGAACCAACTGTCCACTGAATACCACTAGCTTGTACAGTACAGACAAATGTCACACTTGTGTTAATACATGACTGTATAAAGTCAGTAGTTGCCATATCCACTTGTAAGGAAGAAGCAGATATTATACCTAATAGTAATAATTAATTTTTGACAATATTAACAACTCAGTAACATTACATCACATTGTACTGTATACTATATTGCTTTTAAAGTAATACAAATAGGTAAAATAATCTAGATATATGTATGCAAACAAATTTAAATTGATTTATACTTCATAGTGTATTATTTCATTTTTGTTTTTTTTTGTTAATACATTCATTTATTTATGTCATCATAATGTCGAATTTTTGTGGCATTTTCAAATAATCACATTATTTTAGTTTGTCTAATCAAGCCTAATACATCAATATTTAAAAAAAATTAACAATTACAATAAAATATATATTATTTACATTGTTGCAAAAGGTATATTTAAGAATAAACTCGTATTTCTAAATTTGTTATGTAACTTACACCCATTTAGAACTCCAAGAAAAACTCCACAAACTATTGCCACTATATACATACAATTGTTATACAATTAGTCAGCAATATAAATGTGGGAGTTCAAGTAACTTTACATATAGTTTGATTCCATTGGACTAGACTTTTGAAAGATTATATGCAAAGTAATGAACATGCTATATAGTATTGAAAATTTTAAAATAAAGTAGCAAATTTGAAATTACTTCTTAGAAGTAATTTCAAAATTGCTACTTTATTTTAAAATTTTCAATACTATAATACTACAGCACTTGTGATTACAATGATAGACTAGCTTAATGTCAATAGCTTTGTTTCAAATATATTCATTCTAACAAGCCTTCCACTGGTCAAATTCCATTAATGAATACCTTAATGTTTTCAGTGTGCTATATCTCATGAGACATTACTCATATTGGCCTCCACACCTTGATAAAAAAAACTATTACACTGTACACCAAACGGTGTGCAGTTCACACCACATTAAGTGTGACTCACTTGCAATAACTCAAATCTCGAAGGACCAAGTCCAGCACTAGCGCACCATATTTAACAGCCTGACAGAGGCTTCCGCCAGCAACTGGTATTCATGCGAAAGTTAGGAACATCGAGTAATAGGTGATGATTACAACATAAGGGTAGCTATGATATAAAACTACAGTGGGTAAGAAAGGGGCGGAGATACGTCAACAAATGACAATCATTACCAGAGGCACTAGGCCCCAGGTAGGTGAAGTGTGGGGGACATACACTGAACAACGGTGATAATAGGTAGATGAATAACAACAACTAAGTCAATAGAGTCCAGCTCTTGTTCAGTTGAACCCTAACAATGTGCAAACCTTATCATTTTACATAACAATTAGGTCAAAAGCTTGCTAATTTCAACTATATTATTTCTGTTTAAACAATGGAGTGGTGTCCAATAAATAGCATACATCATTTCTGGACATACTTAGTATGTAGATTATGACAAACTAAAACAACTTTATAAGGTAACAATCATTGAATAGAAAAGTATTTGGTACAACACTAGAATTCCTGCAGTGAGTCAGGCAGGCTAATTTTATATTGGAAATACTGTCAGCTGATTAGGTCTCATTTTGTGGCATCTCAATATAAAAATCATTGTCCAATTATACAGTGTAAAAATATTACAGGGCTGGAGGAAGACTGACTAGAAATGCTGTGGTCATGTGTGCTGCCTTCATATTCAGATATGCAAATAGATTTCCCACTTCCAAGTAGTTATGTGCTTCTCTCAAATTGTCTAAAGACACTTCCTCTCCTCACTTATAATTAAATATGCCTCCATGTCACTTGTTTATGAATATGTAAAGCCATCTCAAAAATGTGGTTAGGCCATTAGTCTGACCAGCCTGACTATGTACTACTCTGGCCCTGCTTTAGTTTACCACTTAAAAGAAATTACAGAACCTATAGCTAACTTACCTTGATAATTAAGCTTCATAATCCTCGACCAAACTGAGGTCTACTACTGTTATGAGTTACAAAATTCAACAAGCTAAATCTCTCTCTAACACAACAAATGTCGATAAATCGCTCGGTAGAGCAGACGCCTTACTTATAGAAGTCGGTACCGCCACTCTTTACAAAATTGCCGCCACTCTTTACAACAATGCCGCCCCAAAAAAAATAGTATTCTGGGACGGAGCTGAAACGATTGGGCATCGAATGTCTATTCCACACGGACAACATCATTCCCCAATTGGGCGGGGTTATCTAATTCCCTCCGTTAATTCCGCCAGTAGAGTCAAGTAGAAATTTGTGGTCAGAAATTCATTCTAGTGAATAAAAATTTGTTAAAGCTATATCTCGAACGAATTGTCAATTCAACCACAGTCGACTGAATATCCAGAATCTCCACCCCTGTCAGGAATGCTGTATTCTCCACCCCTTTCAAGAATGCTGTATAGAGTTCAGTAAGACTTCAAATAGTCGTAAAAGGTTTTGCGTATAACGTGTAGCAATAATGATGTTAACTTCTAAATGACAGTAGAATTCCTGCAAGTATGTGTATGCCTACCGGTACCAAACAACCAAGCCACATTTCTTGGCTAAGGCAGCAATCTCTTAAGTATATCACATATATAGACTAAGACAAGGTGAGTGAGGCTGTCATCATTGCAGAAAAATGTGTGAGCTAGTTTGTATTGTTCTAGACAGAATTTCCTCTGGATTGGGAAGTTTCAGCAATAAATTCAGTTGTTGCTAATAGCTGTAGTGTTAATTTCAGAAGTGATATATTATAGAGTACAACTTGGAATCATTAAGTAGGAGGTGTAGTAGTAGTAGTCATAGTAATAGCAGCAGCAGTAGTAGTAGTAGTAGTAGTAGTAGTAGTATTAACAATAGTAGTAATAGTAGTAGTAGTACCAATAGTAGTAATATTAATAGTAGTAGTAGTAGTAGCAAACAAAGAAGATTATGATCGACTTGATATTGCAGTAATGGATTATGGGATGGATGTCATGAGAAAAGAGGGGGTAGATGTGAGTTATTAATCCCTATGCTCCATCATACAGGAATGCTAGCTAGCTCATGAGAAGATGAAAAAAAGATCATATGACCTACGAGTCAGATAAGTTGAGCATGCTAACTTCACTTCTCTTGTTCTTTCAGCCAAAGGTGGAATGGCCTGTCACGAAAAATTTGGTCCCCCGTAAAATCCGGTCCGGCCGGACCAAACATTGCCGTCATATACGGTCCGACCCTGTCACCAACGGTCCCCCCACGTGGTTAGCATAACGGGCGGGGATTAATTCAATACTACTGCACCTATTTTATATGTTTCAGTACAGGAATGCTTTTTATTATAAGTCTCTTTTTGATTTAGCTAAGCCTTAATGATGTTAGCCTTTGCTTGATCCAGTACTATCTGGATACGAAATGGTTGGGTCCATTTACAATTGTGGGTTAACTTGGTCGTGGACTTTACAGACTTCAAAAAATCGATAGCAATGAAATTATTCCTCGTGTAAATGCAGTTCATATGAAGCCCTACAATGTAAGAATTGCATATTGACAGATGCAAAAAAATTACTGTTAAATGTTAGCATGAATAAATTCTGGAGACTCAAAATACGATCAAACTCAGTCATCTCCATCTCTTCCAGACAAAGCAGCAACACTAAAAAGTTTCACTATTATCAAATTGTAGTGATTCTGATAGTGATCTGGATTCTGATGACTCTATGTTACAAGAAGATCATTGACCCCTAAAGTAAGCATGCCAGTTATAGTTAGCTTTTCTGAAATAGAATTACATTACACTTAATCCCAACTGAAGTAGTAGTTAGCTAGTTGAAGAATTATAATAATGTAATTGTGTAAGTTGATTTTCAAAATTGATATTCAACAACGGCTGCATTATCTGATGAGGCTAAAACTTCTGCATCTAACTTTACCAATAAGGTTAATCTAAGGCTTTATCAAAAATTGTCTTTAGTAAATTATCAGATATATCTAATTATAAATTATTTATATCACCTCTAAATGTAGGATTTGTTTAGGGTGTTACTTGATCAGCTCAACAATGATAGCCTGCTGCGTTTATGGAAAACTGGAGCTAGGTTTGAGCAGCATTGCTCAGCCGATGATGGAAAAGTTGATGTAAATAAATTTAGCTGTATTCTTAATATTAATTTATACATGTTGATATAATTTATTAAATTTGTAATAGCTCTCGTCTTATATCAGCACACAGGATTAATATGCCCTGAGCATGGCGCAAGTCAATGAGTGAACCATCTTTGGTAGAGGCATTTGATTTTGTAATTGTGAATGCTAAATTACATGAAAATTTAGATGCCTTCAAGAAAGCTGAAGTTCAACCTAGATTCAGTTATGTTTCTGCAATAGAACTGGTTTCTTTCTTTTGCAAATGCACTAATATTACATCTCCATGTATAACTCAATATGAAAGTGATTATTATTATCTGGATGAGACACAGTTAGACCAGTTAATTGTTTGGGCTCAAATACCAAAGCACTGGATGTGTAAAGTTGTTTAGGGATGAGGTTTGTAGTACAAAAGCAGGTAAGTGCTATATTCAATATAGCTTGCCTGTAGTTGAATTGGTTATCTTGTTTATAATATGTTCAGGTCTGAACAGCAATGAATGTCATAGCAGTCATTAATGAACGTTGTCATGCTGTGCTGCACAACAGCACAACTCATTAACTTAAAACAATACACACTTATACACTTAATGTTCCATTCACTAGACATGCCACTTCATTCTTTTTTGTCTGCTATATAAACCTCGTCTGTTTCACTGTTTCGCTCTCTTTTTGAATAAAAATTATGTCAAATCTAATCATAATATACCCTAGTTTTTGCAGTGTTTTCAAATCTGAATGTCACAATGATAGTCCAATGGTGCCGTAAAATAGCTTGCAGTGTTGTGTTAGTGGACTTTGTCTTAATAGACTACTTTTTATTGACTTATGCACAGGTCATAAAAGACAGAGAAGTCAATCTGAAGATGACACTGTGCTCAATATAATAACCCGGTATAGTAATGTCACAATTTATGTGGAATAAAAATAGTATATGATTTATTAAAATATACAGTTCATTGGTAAATAAAGATTTTTTTGTGCCGAAAGAATGAACTTGCCCAAAATTTGATGGTTGAGAACAGAAGATACAGCCACCAAAATTTGATGGTTGAGAACAGAAGATACAGCCCCCAAAGCACTGGATTGGTCACAAGAAAGTGCAATTCAGGTTTGTTTTATATATGGATGTACAAATGCAGGTAAATGTGTAAATAGTACTATAGTTTGCTCCATGGTATAATATAATCTATTATATTTCTCTGTAGAGTGGTAGTTATGATTGTGGTGTCTTCGCAATAGCATATTTAACCTCACTTGTGTTTGGACTTTATGCATCTATGATACTGAGATGATGAGAAGACACCTTTAGAAAAGTCTGATGTCTGGAAAATGTACACCTCTCCCACAGAAACTGAGGGCCAGCAAAGGTCAACAGCTCAAGGCTAAAGATGATTTTGAGATTCATTGTTATTGCAGAATGCCAGAGCTGGAAAATATTGGAATGATTGATTGCACCAATTGCAGCCAATAGTTTCACTTGGATTGTGATTCTGTGCCTGCTGAGGCTTTAAATAATCCATCAATGACATGGTTTTGCTGTTTTTATAAAAACTAACTTTATCATTTTGACTTGTAAAAAAATATTTATCACAAATGAGAGAAACTGTTTATTTATTAAAATATTTACAATATAGAGTCAAACCAGTTATAGCAAGTTTCTGGAAGAAAGAGCTAACTAAAATATATTTTAGTTTTAGCTTCAATTTATACTTTGGAAATTTGTAACAACAACAGATTGTATAAATAGTTTTAGTTTTAATTAACTAAAACAGCTTGAAAAATATGTTATCTTGTAGACAGAGTTTTACAGTCTATCAGAAACATTCACTCTACTGTAGAGTAACTGCAAATATGAAAGAAAGAGCTACACAGTGACTCTTGAAGTCCAATGTTCAGAATATTGCTAACAACACTTTGTTTTATCAAGCGTTTCTTTAAAAGTAGTTTAATCAGGCTTGTGATATTGTAAATAATTCATCTTGTGCAATCTTTAATAGCTATATATATATATATATATATATATAAAGTTCTGAGAGCGGCATCTTTAGCTAGATTGTGTGACATGAGGCAACATTTAAATTTTCCCTTGCTCAAATATAATACTGTCTCCAGTCATTCATTTCTTTCACATATATCCTAGTCAAAGCTAAGGTTAGGCTACTGAATACTCTGCCTGAGAAGCTAATCTGGCTGAATTAAGGCCAATTTATTATTTATATAGTTATTTTGGTTATTATTTATTTATTCATTTGTTTTGTTTTATTAATTTACTTTGCTCCTGTTTATTAATTTGTTCACTGTTCATCCATTTAATTTGTTTTGCTCCGTATTCATTTTTTAATAGCTATTATTCATTTCTAGGGCAAAACCAACTCCAAATAATCCTAGTCAAGTCGTCGCTCTTACTAAATTGTAACTTGAATGCAGTCAAGATAGGGGGGACTATCTATGATGGAGGGGGACCGTCAGTGCTAACACACACGGTCCCACTAGGACCACTCACGCCTATACACGCACGGTCCGCCGGACCGTCGGAGTACACACAGATTGTCCGGCCGGACCACTTTTGGGGGGAACCGAATTTTGCATGACAGGCCCATCAAGCATCACATTTCTACAAAAGAATTGCATCTTGCCTTTCACTCCAGTGGGAACAGTCTTACAGCACCACCTTGTCCTTCCTTTAACTTCAGTGGGAACAGTCTTACAGCACCACCATGTCCTGGCTACACTGCATGTGCAATATTGTCTCAAAGCACAACAACTAATGTATATATTATATATATTATTTATTTGATACAGGGGAATATCACGAGTCCACTGGCTTGGTATATACATGAGTGCTACAGCACGAGTGTAAATACAGCAAATTAGACAAGTTATATTTTGAGGTATCGAATGAATAATCAGGATTGATGGAAATGGGGGGCAGGGGGTACTGACCCTCCCAGATTAATTGCTTGGGGGGGGGGGGGGGCATGGGGCCACAGTAAGGCACATAATATATACATAATTACACCTTGTATGTGTATCAGCACTAAGTATTAATTTTCATGTTATTTTATTAATTAATTGGATCATGAACTTAATTCGATTTACAAAGAATAAGATCCAGCTGCTTATCACAATGACCAGTACCAACTACAGAACTGAGTGGGCAATTTTGTGCTGTTATCATGATATACCAGATGTCTTTAACTTATTGTGTAAAGAAGAGAAAGTTGATGTGCCTGCTGAAAGTCTAGCATAGGTATTCTAATTTAGTGTTTTAATACAATTTATAGTGAACCACGCAGTGCCTGCTTATAATCCATGCATCAAAATACTCCAGAGAAAGTGCTCTACAAGATGGTATAAATAACAAATTTTTCAATTTTTAACTCAAATGGTATGCTGTCACATACAGTCTTGAAAATCCACAGTGATCCTGACAGAATGCAATTACCTGAAAGTAGTTGTGATTCAGATTTTGAATATCAGTCTGAGCCTGAAGAAGTTAGTGACTTTTTTCCATCAATTTCTTCTACATTGTTATGCAACCAAAATGCAGTAATGTGGAAGCTTCAGTAATATCTGGTCAACCTTAATAAAGATTGTATAGCTCTATACGCTGGACTCTGCGTACCAGAGTCAGTGAATCGCTCATAAAATTATAGAAATACAAAACACTGGTAATGATGAATATGCTGTGAAAGTTGCTGGATTTTTTCAGTCATTTTATGGCTTAAACGTATCATATCTGATAATTTCTGCTATAGAGCATGCCGTTGTGAGTCACTCTTCAGTCATGTGATACTTTAAGATGCTATACACAGTACTAACTTAGAAATTAGCTATTTGGATTGTCAAAAAGAGACCTTTGAGCTGCTTTATAGAAGGCTTTTAGAAAATCGAAAGATCTAATTTCAGAGCCATTGTTACCTTGATACAGACGAATGCCTAAAAGACTCGATGGTGGAAGTAACGCTCACAAATATAAGATGTCAAGTCTTTACATAGACAGCAATATTTTGAAGCTAGGACACTATAAAAGGAGAAATATACAGCAAGATTTCAGAAAAAACGAGATATGCCTATAGCAGCAGCTGTTGAGAACACACACTATTTGGAGCATTCAATGGCATGTTTGATCTTTCTGACATAATATAATGTACTTTAAAGATTCAAACATTGAAAAATTTAAATTCAATTGCAAATTCTCCCAGATTATTTAAATCATACGTATATTATGGAAAATCCTTAAAAAAATGACCAAGTCTGAACGAAATCGAGCACCATTTTATCTGAAATATACCAACTATGCTTTATAATAACTATTTCAGATACTTTATCAACTGCTGAACATACATTTTCAACCATGTGTAGGCTGAAAACTTATAGACAATATTGCATTGCAAAAAAATGAAAAAATATATTTTTTGGAACTATTTAATTTGAGCTAAATCACATTGGTAAATATAATATTTGTATCTATGGTAGTGAATTACATTATTAAATGGTTTCATAAAATGTGATGTACATGATGCTCATCGCTATATATAAAACAACTTCCATCACCCCTGATAATAAATATTATGTATTGTACATGCACGAACACAATAGTAACTTATGCAATAAACACTTGTATAATGTAGAGGGCATAATATATAAAACCCAATGTGACCACTCTTAATACTGGCGATATGAGAAAATATTGCCTTAAGCCACATCCTGCTTACTTTAATGGATTTCCTATGTAGCAACAGGTATTAGGCCCTGTTCATTACATAATAGATGTATTATTATACTTTAGTAAGACTAACTTCGGCACTTTAAACCATTGTATTTACAAATGCAGCGTCAAGTGTTATACAAATGGCAGTATACTTAATAACATTCCTAATAATAGGGTTACAGTTCAAAAATATGATAAGTACACATCCCTTAGTCTAGTAAAACCATGAATGTCTCTATAATGAAGGCAATACTTACTTCAATTTGCAGGCCAATGTAATAATTATGGCCACAAGTGTAGCAATTATCACAGAACTTACTGTAGTTACAATGCTTAAGCTCCAAATGCATGTATTACATGTTTGGGACACTTGGTTTACTATAGGATTAGTACTTGCTTCATTTATGTTATGTGTATTACAAAGCCTTCTTATGATTATATTCACGGAAAATTTCCTTAAAATGAGATATATACTTGAGTTGCATATTACAGGTGTTAATTCAATACTGCAATCCATGCAAGGATCCATAATAACAATTCGGAAAATTTCCTTAAAATGAGATATATACTTGAGTTGCATATTACAAGTGTTAATTCAATACTGCAATCCATGCAAGGATCCATAATAACAATTCGGAAAATTTCCTTAAAATGAGATATATACTTGAGTTGCATATTACAGGTGTTAATTCAATACTGCAATCCATGCAAGGATCCATAATAACAATTCTAGTGTTTTGCATTAAAGTAAATCTGTTGCAAGTATCAGAAATTCTTCCACTTTCTCCTTCATATGTGTATAAATAGTCTGTAACATGAGGTCCAAGTAGAGGAGGATAAGTAACTTCAATAATTCCACCAGCCATTTGATTTTCAGAAAATATTCCAGAAAAGCTACCTAGTTTATTATATAAAATTGAATAATAATGTGTTAGAATGAATGCTCCTATGATACTGCTCCATAATAAAAAATAAAAACAACAACAATTGTTTGATTTGTCTATTTAACATATTAAGTATATGAACTTAGTTTAGAATGAGCTCAAATAGGTAATGATAATCCTAAAATAGTAGTAGCTAAATCTAAAACTTTAGTATGATGGTAGAGAAAAAAAAATAAAGCAGATTACACTAATAATACTTGAATAAATTGAAGAGCAGCAACATGTACCAAGTTGAATCAACAACCAAGTATAGAACTTTACCTCATTCTGAAATAATGAACATGTAGCAGCAGCTTACTTAGTAAAGTTTTTTTTTATTGATCACGCCTCTTACATGTACTGCAGGATTGCTGTGGACATTCAGTTAGTCATTCATATAATGCTATTATAGACTCAAGAATGTAGTAATGCAGGACTATTTCATTACTACCACTAGCTATGATTATGATTATAATACTCTGTATTATTCTATATTGTCATGCCTTTCGATAAAATCTTTATTTAAGTACATACCTGCAAAATCTAATGATTGTTGCACTGTAACTGATTCACTTTCTCTATTATATTTAATAACACATGATGATGCTATGCCACTTTGTATGATTTTAAAATTAAATAACCATCCATTATTATTACTATTATGCTGATGGTTGAATATTATCCAATAATAATGCATCTGGGGCACCTATAAATACAAAGGTTAAGTTATATAAATGTCATAATTTACCTCTGTAAAAATACAAAATTACATTATTATACAAACTCTTTAAAAAATGGGAACGTTAACAATAGCTACACTATGAAAACAACACACTGATTACCATATATAAATAGTTGTAAAGCTTTGCTGACCACTTATCTACAGATGAGGTAAATTCCATACCAACTGATTTCAGGATGTAAGCTATATTTTGTTTTGAATTAGTGTTAGCCATGAACCAGTTTAAAATATTAATTCGTATAATAATATTCCTTTATTTATGGTGCTAATCTATTGAATTTCCTAGTTGACCAATGTTTCTATCTAATATTCTAATGCAAACTTATCAAAAGCTACAGACACAAATCAGTGAGTTTTAGTGTGAAATGATTAATGGTAATTGATCTGGAACATAACTACATTCTTTGAAACTTTACTGCCAATTGATTTGTAATAAAATAATTGAATTAACAAAAAAAAAGTAAAAAAATAATTCAATAAACCAAAAAAAAAAAAAAAATACAAATAAAGAAACGAAATTAATTAAAAAAATAGTAAAAGGTAAATGTAAATAGCAAGTCAAAAAAGTACATAAATTGTAGTTATAAAAGATAATTATTAAACAAGTAAAAGGTAATAGAAAATAATAATAAAAAATAAAAAAATTTTCCTATTATTATAATAAATAAGATAAAAGTAAACGAAATAAAAGAAAATATAAACAACTGTTTTCTGCAAAAATCAAATTTATTCAAGCTGCAGACATTTACTGCAATATTTCCACCTATATAGTGGTGCTATTAATTGACTGGCGCTTCTTGCACATGCTGCTTTGCCACTAGAAAATGTCATGTTTATTTTCATAAGGGTTAAGCTGATATTTTAGCAGCTGCTCTAACCCTATTGAGCAGGTTTGGCCAGGTTGCTATAACTACAAGGGTAATGAGCTTGCTCAGCATGAAATATCATGGTCATGTACTTAAAAATATCATTGTGAAGATGTCTAGGGTGGAATAAATTATATATAATATTACATATAACACATGTTCATTTTTTTATTTTGTCCTGGTTTAGTTTACAGATCAAGAAAATTAAAACATCAGGTAGGTTTTTTGTAGTACAAACATGAAGTGCCTGCTCTTAGTATACTTAGTAAAAATGAAGTGATTTATTGAGGCTAATATTAATAGCTACGAAAGTACTAAAAATAGAGTGTAATTATATAAAATATGGTATTATCTAGTTTCTTTATAGCAGCATACTTTTGAATAGCTTACAAAATGCTTGCTTCAAATTTTCCTTAAATTATATATAGGTGTCTTGTAAATATAGATAGTACATGTTTGGTTTATTTTCTGTAATTCATGTCACATACCATGTTTTTGTTCATGACAATGTGTCCCTGGATTGGAAGAATCCATTTGATGTTTATTCCAAACAGCCTCCTTCTCCAGAAGTTACAGAGCATGGATTGAACTCAAATAGCATTCATTGTTTTCTCATTTGATATTGTGTCCATTATTACCCCCATTATTCTAATTCTTATTTTAATATTGAAATTTTTAATTTAATTATTATTGTTTCTGTTTAAGCCCATCACAGTTTCCCCTTTCACAACTAGTTGTAATGTTCCATAATGGTGTGCTTTTTAGAGTCAAATATGTCACTTTGTATTTTACTTTGCACAAACTTTGGACCATAATGATACAGCTTTTATTGCAGTGACATTATTAACTAATTATATAGAAAAAAATAATTGTTCAGCTACTGAAAAAATTGTAATAATTTGCTAAGTGTGATTAAAACATTATTACATTATATGACTTTGATGCAACACTGTTTTTCAATTGTAATTAAATATAAAAAAAGACTAGCGTAAAAAAAGTTTAAAAACCAACCGATTTCCCACTTCAATCAATTTTTTATTCTTATTCCGTTCAATAAGCTTCAATTTATCATATCTTTGATGGGAATTAACATCCAGAAATTTAGTTCAATGAACAATCAAAACTTATTATGATTAGAGTCCAAAAGGTCAATGGACACTAGACATAATAGTAGATGCATGTGATATACTAGATACTTGATGACAGAAAATTCCAGTTTTTGCCCTGTTCTTCTTTACTTACCACTTATTCTTCCTTCATCTCTTTAGTATCCACTAGAGTATGCCACCATCGACCCTGTTTCACTAAATGTTTTTCTTCATTCATTTTCTCACTCACCATACTTTTTCTTCAATCTGTCTTCTTCATTTCCACATCGACATCAGTTTTTTCCTCATTCACCACTCGTACTGCTTCATACACTAAATACATTCCTCTATCTCCTCATGCATAACCCCTTTCACTTTTTGTGACTTTTTTTATAGTAACTAATACTTGATAGATAATGGCATAATTTTTAGCTCTGGGAAGTAATTTTTAAACAATAGCTTATATTTCCGCAACAATTGGTGGATATCACTTGTTATATATTTTGGGTTATAATTTTACACTAAAATGCCTTGAATTGATTATTTTATTCTCTGTCCCAAGGAAAAAGTTTTATCGAGTTTTGTTACATATCAGCTAGTTTATAGAGTATAGAGAACGTAACAAATGAATATGACTCTAAACTTTGCAATATTTGAATGTCCTTTCATAATACTTTAGTTATGATGATACATAACAATATAAAACCTTTTTAACATTACAGTATATCATGAAACATGAAATACAAATCACTACCAATTTTATAAGTAACTTTTATGAATACATTATCATTTGACACATTATAAGTGTACGATGATATAAAAATGTAATACGTAAAACATTGTACAAATTATTAACTGTTTTTTAATACTGTCATTATTACAAAAACTACAGGCTATGTTTTGATTACTAAATACAATCTTGCAATAATTACAGTCTTTCAACCAAAATCAAGTACAAATGTCAAATGTCAAATAGCTTCATAAACACCAGCAGCTTCAGTGTTTGCTCTATCAGTTGCAGATGCTTTAGCTTTTACGACTGTTTCGTAGGCCTGACATTCCACCATATGAACATCAGAGGAATCTCTACTTTTTTCATCATTAGATTTGCTTTTTGTAAAAATATTCTTGGACTGTTTTGATTGATGAAATCTAATAAATAAGTTAGAAAATTACTTCATAAAAAAAATTAAAATTTTTTTTTTCATTTAAAAAAGTTCTTATAACATGTGAATTCATGTGTATTGTAAAAAAAAAACTCACTTCACGATGAATAGTATATTCAGAATAATACTTGCAGCAGTGACAAGAGAGCCTATTATAGTGACACCAGCCAAACTTCCTATGTATGAGTCACAAGTTGGCATTGTTTTGTTCAAGCTATTTCTTGATGGACACAGTTCTCCTGAAGCATTGCATTATCAGTACAACAGAATACATAACCAATTCTTTAACTATTATTTTATAAAGTACATTTTATACGTAATAATAACCGCATAATAGAAACCTATTGGTTAGTGTTTACCACTTAGCATTATAAACAATAACACTTTATATAGTTTTGCATTGTTACTGTAGTTCCCTTATTAATATTATATGAAACATTATTTCGAGCAGTATACAAATTACCGTATAACAATTAGAATAAAACACAATTATGCAATGACAGAAATAGACCTCAAAATATATCTAATACATACTTTGCAAGTTATTTCATAAACCCATTGCAGTTAAAAAAATTGGACCTGAACAAAAGTGAGAATAATATTTACACAACAACAGTATTATAATGGAATAAGTAACCGCAGTCTTGCTTAGGTTAATGAAAACAAAACCAAGTTTAAACTAGAACTAAAAATATATGTCTCTAATCAAGTACTAATACCTTTAGATATGACTCCCATTACATTGGCAGTACAAATAGGATCACTTCTCACATGAAATATTGGAGTAATAGTAATTACATCTACATTACAGGGACTAGTAATATCTAACATGTCCAATGAAAGTGTAGTAGCATTGGGTTCCAGAAATCCAGATATTTTACTATAGTGTAAAAAATATTGCAGTCTTGAAATGCAGGTAGACAATTCAGTTGGAATAGACCATCGCAATACATGAGCTTCTTGAGAAAGACATGATAAACTTGTATAGCCTACAATATAAATATAATTATTATAACTACATATGTCAGATATATATATCTTCCATTCTAGATGATCCCTTCACATTTTTATCAACCCTGAGCATGCATGTGTGAGAGAGTTACGGTAACAAGTTTCTATGTCTGTCAGTCACTCAGTCAGTCAGTCGGTCAGTCAGTTAGTCAGTCACTCAGTCAGTCAGTCGGTCTGTCAGTCAGTCAGTCTGTCAGTCAGTCAGTTAGTCAGTCATTCTGTCACACATATCTCGAAGATGGCAGCCTCCTTGAGATTGATACAAGTATCAAAATGTTGCACTGGACATTTTTAGTCCATTTAATGTGCCAGCAACCAACCTAGTTGACCAGTTTCTAGGTTTTAACAGCTACCTTTGCCTATTGAAGCCTACCCAAAGGTTAGAGATACTGCGATAAGCTTGGGGAGGGGGGGGGGGGGGGGGGGGGGGGGGGGGGGGGGGAGAGGAGAGGGAGCTAGAGAGTTTTAAAACCAAATTTACACCACTAGTAATCCAATCTAGTGCAGACTACTGCTGTGAATATATGAGCATGGTAAATAAAACACTAATTACACTCTGTCAGAGTGATATGGCAAGATATTTCACTCTCAGAAATCATTTTCACTCATGTTTGGCACATGTTAATAAATTAGCCTGCTCTTGAATAGTTTCACCATATCACACTCTGACTCATGTAATAAAATGCATCTCATGTGCCATTTTAATTTTATAACGGACAAAAAAACACTAAAATATATGTAATTTTAAATTAGAATAAAAAATTTACCTGAAAAATTGAAGTATCCATTTATTATTTGACTAGGTTCAAAACTATTAGATGTTTGTACATGAAATGAATAATTGTTTTGACAAGGATTAAAACCAACAACATTCTTTCTACTGATAGATACAATTACATTGGAAGAACCATAAGCAGAAACTTGAATAAAAGTTACTTGATTATCAGTAATAACTGAGACATTGTATTCAGTTACACATTCTGCATAACGCAACGGAGGGTCAATAATCAAACTAAAAATAGGAGTATTTCCTTGAAATGAAGACATAATATTTGAGATATGAGGAGCAGAAGGTTGCACTGTAAGAACAATATAATATGTATTCTAATACCTATTAAAATTTATTTTGGTAAAAATTCAAAGCATTAACGCCTTAAAATGCAGGCTGATAAGTATAAACTTAAGGTATGATTAAGTATCATTTTATTTTTAATCTTTGTTTAATAAAATGAAGGCAACAAAATTGCAACAATTTTTTGTGTGAATTCAGATATAAGCCTAGATAAGATAATAATTAACGTGAAAGGTTATTAAAGCTTGTTAGTTAATATGAAAATTAAAATGAGATGGCACAAATTTTCACTGACGCAGAAAGCATGATACTGTTGATATTTTATGCTGGTTAAAGTGTTATAAAGACAATGAGTAAATTTCTAAAATATTGCCTCTATGATAAGACACACATTTTTTAATTTTTGACAATATTACACAAATATGGCCAATATATATCACATTATAATGCCATGTTATGATGTTTACTTGAATGTTTTACTCTTATTAAAAGCTTAGTAAACGTATATTATGGAATGAGTCAAAAGATAGACACATTAAATGGTAATGATCACATGAATAAATAATGTAGGTTTGCTAAATATTAGTGTTGATTACATTACCTTTTTCAAGGACCATCACTTCTTCTCTCACCAAAATATTGCTTTCATTTCCAACACCACTTACAGAATAATTGTAGCTGTAATCACATAAGTTGAGGCTATTAAATGCAATTTGTGCAATAGATCTGTCAACCATTACTATTTTGATTTGTAATCTTTTGACCATAGTACTGTTTATCTCAAACAAACTTGCATTGATATACTGTAGGCATTGTTGTGATGCATCAGAAAGTGATACATTTAATACTAATGTAATATTGTTAGAAGAATTAATTGTAGTAGCATTGACTATGAAAGATGGTAGTTCTATGAAAATAAAGTGAAACTAGTTACATTCTTAAAGAAAAGTAACAACTATATCAGGATTCCTTCAAGTGTGTGATTACTATAAGAATGTAAGTGTGTGATTACTATACGAATGTAATGTATAATCCTAATAGTATTCTGCACTTCCACAGAGTTGTTATAACTATTTTTTTGCTGGCTTTATCAGACTATGTATATACACTGTGATGCTTACATACGATATTTATACGACCAAAATAGACTTGGCTGAATGATACCAGCACTATTTTCACACACAAACAATAATTATATATTATTTCAAATGTATTGTACCTTTCACTAATTTTAAACTATTTTATACAAATGTTCCATTCATTTTACTGTGGCCATCATTCATATGTGTATGATTATATTGGTGAAATAAAACACACAAGATACAGAGTGATAAAATACATACATGTTTCCTTGACATAAGCTACAGCACACAACAATTAAAAGAAGGCTGAGAAAGAAATTGGGAAGTAATATTATTGCGTAACTTCATAACTGCACTCCATCACTGGTTCACTGGCTTCTTTAAGTATGTATTGGACTAATGAGAACAGCATGTAGCTTGTAGTTTTTCAACTCAACTACATTCTGTTTAGAAATAAATAAAATTCTTAGAGGAGTAGTTAACAACAATATACAATCAAATTCTCACACTTCTTTATGGAATCAAATTACCAACTCTACTTGCTCGAGTACGAAGACAAATTTTTAGAATTAATATCAATGTTGTAGTAATACATAATTTTGACCAAACTAGATTATCACATTAATTGTATGATTATCTCAATCAATCATAATATTTTTGGAATCACATGGGTTTTTCCATTGATTTTCTTGAATAGATCCACATTTGCTTTGTCAATCTGTAGCACCTTTTTGAGTAACCACACCCATAACCCGACCAATAACTGACAATTTTATGGTACTTAATCATTGACAGACACATGACAATGACAGGAATTGAATATCACAACTGACATAACCTATTGAGTACTGTACCAACTAACCCAAGCTATATGTTTACAAGATAGTGGATCATTCAAACATGACTCTGTGTATGCACACTTGCAGTAAATGCCTTCATTGTTATTGGAAATACATTCTTTCAGTAAACCACACAGTAAAACAAACAATCATAATACACGGTAAGGTTAAAAACACTTACATATTATAAATACACTCCCACGGCACTATGGCTAAGTAGTTAAATTTTTGTTTAAGTGTACTTAACCACTTGTTTTCTAAACGATCCAGCTCCCCATTAGGTATGAGTGAGTGAGAGATTGAGGGTCATTGCAAGGAGAACATGATAACTGGTAACTGGAACTAGGGTATATTTTAGCATTAAGTAGTTTTGCTATATTGGAATAGTACCAGGTCTGACTGTATAATATGTGTTTCATGCTGCATATCATAATCTAAGTTCGAGTTATAGGACATAATGATAAAGGTTGTTACTTTAGTTTGGGTCTTTGTTTTGACTACTTAGCTTCAGTTTTCATAAGTGCAACTCTTCATTGCTAAACAAAACTCTGTAATATGATCAATGTCATGAAAACGCTTTAACATAATATGAAGTGTAAAACTACCTCACATAATAACTAAAACTCTCACCTAAATTAAACAATTCCTTCCTCACTGGTTAGTTGTAGTGGACACACTATCAGATATTAATTAAAATTCAGTAAAATCGAAATGTTTACCAAAAGTATAATTTGCCTAATCTTATTAGATTGTGATCGAACATAAAGTTATCTGAGCCTAACACTAGGCATATAATAGGTACAGTGGATTCAATAGCTCTAGGTGTCAGGATGTTTATCAGCCTACAGCCTTATTAAAAGTGATACATGATGGATAGAAACAATGTCCAACTTATTCTATCTTTACGTTCATCCTTATCAGTTACTGTATGAGTTAGCTAAAGGCACATTCTCAACAAGAAATGTTTCTGTGACACTTATATCAGTGGTGAATGCCATGAGTGAAGTGCAGTTTAAATAATTGTTACCATATGAAGCTAGAATAGCACATGCTGAAAGGGGGAGGAGGAGAGAGCAATGGTTGATGGGTAGTTTAAAACAAATCCTTTTATCAGCACAAAAATATTAATAAGGAAGTACTATCACTTCCCCAAACATAATGGAAACTAACATGTCCACATACGTATATAGGCATGCACATCCCATCTGAGCAAGCTCAGATACAATGCGATTGTTAAGCATCCTATGCCTGCCCATGTGTTGCAGGAGGGTGCAAGGAAGCTATGCAATTAAGTCAAGTCACTAACACTCATTGTGCATGCATGTGAGGGTTACAGTAATATCTTTCTCATTCATTCATTTTTCAACAGAAGATCTTGAAGATGGCAGACATTCTATGTCTTAAGATAATCATACTCAGAATGGATGATGATTGAAGTTCTTTTGTCTTGAAATTTTCAATTTCGGCAACATTTGGAGAAAACAAGAGAATAGGCTGACATTATGGTGAGTGCTGCAAAACAGTCATGACCATACATTCATTTACCTGCCATTCAGAATCAAGCCCATTCACGTGAGCATACTAATTTTGTTCTAAGGTTTGTTTCATGCATTATTGTTCCAGTGCTAATTATTTTTTGTCATATTTTGTGTGCTTCTTACATAAACTGTAAGTATGCAAGCTCTAAATAAAGTGTGGCTTAAACGTTCATGTAACATGCATGTCAAAAACACAATGTTCCTGTGGTTATAATTTTTCTACCGAGTTAAGTTAAAACTAAAACATAGATAATCTGGAAAAAAATATTATTGTTATAAGCTCAAAGTTTAAGGACTTTGTTATGCAACAGTAGTGACTTCTTTTGTAAATTATTGCATTATTTTTAACTAACAACTAAGGTTTTGCACTCTGAATGCTCTAGTTACTGCAGTTTGGATGTGTGACAAAACAAGACTGATTGAAAATGAATATAATATACACACAGAAGGGCACACGATATTTCACTAACAACCTTCACAGCACATTTATGTGAGATTTTGTATAACGTGCATTAAATTAAATTACTATTATGTGGCCTTCTTTTTCGTAATACATTGAGTTGGAGTAACTCACTGACAGAAAGATAGTCTAGTGTGATTTTATTTAGTTCTTTATAAGTGTAACACTAACTGGTTTGCTTGCCTATTAAGCCTCAGGAAATTTTTTTTTTGTAAATCACCATAGCATGTTCACATAAGCATCTAAAATTGGTAGTCTAATTAGTGTACCTGTAAACCATGTATTTGCCTAAGTATTTTCCATTGTGATTGATCATATAAAATATTATCTGAGGCTAACACTAATCATAAAAATAGGTACAATCCAGTGTTTGGAAAAGTCATGGACTGAATATTGAATATTTTCGTATGAATGACACACATTAGCCACTCTCCCACTTTAGCTTACTAATAACTGCATTAAGAGTCATTGCTGATTGCATTAACAACTATTATAAGTAATTGTTGTAGGAACTTTTGTTGTTGGGAATATGTTTGTAGCTAACTCATACAGCAACTCATAAGATTGACAAGAAATACAAAAAAGTTAGACTTTGTTTCAATCATTCTTGTACCATTTCAATCAGATTATAGACTGATAGACATCCAGACAAACCAAGCTATTGAAGCCACACACACAAAATACACACAAACTTACTTATGCATGCATATCCGATATAAGCATGCCAAGATACAATGAAGCTATACATGCATCCAATGCCTGCCTATGTGTTGCAGGAGGGAGTTATATAAAGCCACAAAATGAGGTCAAGCCATTACTGCAATTTAGATGTGTACAGAAACATGACTGATTGAAAATGATAATCACACACACAGACACACATAGTTTTACATGTACAACTTTTACAGCGCACTTAGGTGAGTGCATGGAGTGTATTTAATCACTATATCATATCTGCCCTTATTCTTGTTAATAATAAAATGAGCCTGGACATTAAAATAGTCTCATGGTTGTTTATTATTGAAAGCATCAATAATAATTCATTTTTAAAATTCATAGCAGTACCTCTGGGCATTTAATTTATAACATTCACCTATGCATTCTACTGGTAATAAACTATGACACTTAATCAAATTTTGATCTAATTTGCACTGTATTATTTTAATACAAGTAATTCCTATCAAATTATTCTTACCTATAACTCTAATGGTAACATTCTGATAGATAGTAGGATCTCCCCCAGCTTCTCTACATAGAATATTAACTCCATTGAGTCCAGGGAAAGCAGTTACTTGTAATGTACTTCTCCTCCCAGATCCTGTGCCACTGGCTGACAGAGTGATGTTACCTACTGTTTCCGTAGAGTCTATTAGAACTCTTCCATTACCAGTAGATCCATTAAGAAATGGCAGAGCTACCCAATCATATGCTGACACAGTTAATGTACAAGTGAAGACTAACTTATCTCCAATACAGAATTGTGTTTCAGAAGTTTTCACACTATTAGACTGAATCTCTAGAGCTGACTGACCCACTATAATAATAATAATAAAGTGAAGGTAATACTTATGAATTGAAATATATATATAATAATAATACATACTTGTAAGCACTTGTTAGTTTCCCTTATTTATGAAGCTTCATAATCAAACTCTAAGATTTATTTAGTTACACAATTTTCATATAATATAATAACATATTTGCAATCTACACGTTTATGTATAGATAAATGGAAAATAGTTTTTGCCACACTGATTTATTCTTTAACCATACCTGTTAAAAATGTAAAAAATTATGTTATTCTATACACTTGTAACTAATTTATAATAGAAATTTATGTTGCTACAATCTATGCCATTCCATTAAATTATCATAAACATAATAATACAGTATCAACCATAATACACAATAATAGTGCTGTATATGTGTTCTTGTATTTAATAATTGATGAATGCTTACATGATTGCAGAATATAGCAACCAACAATTAGAAACCACTTCATATCTACAAAAGAAAAACATTCAACAAAAATAGTTCCATTACAAAATATGTGACTTAAACATGGTTTAGATTTGAATAATTTCAGTACATTTGTGTAAAATTTCTCTGTCATTAAAGAATAGAGTAGTGATAGCATAACAGACAAGAGACAGAATGGTTTATCTATAGATTGACAGAAAGACTGAATAACAGCACACGCACCTCTATTCTACAAAATATTTTTTTCATGGTCTACAATAGCTACATCCTAATTTTAAACAAAATATTCTACCTATTTTATCAACATTTTTTTGGTTGTCTCATGTATTTATCTATAAGGTTAACTTTAGAATGGGTACAGTATGTTAAAAATCAATCAATTTGACAGCTATCTAACTAGCTTTATGGTTTAGCTATCTAACTATGCTTTATGGTTTAGCTGTCTAACTAGTTTTATGTTTTAGCATCTAACTAGCTTTATGGTTTAGCTATCTAACTAGCTCTATATTTTAGCATCTAACTAGCTTTATGGTTTAGCATCTAACTAGTTTTATGGTTTAGCATCTAACTAGCTTTATATTTTAGCATCTAACTAGCTTTATGGTTTAGCATCTAACTAGTTTAATGGTTTAGCATCTAACTAGCTTTATATTTTAGCATCTAACTAGCTTCATGGTTTAGCATCTAACTAGCTTTATGGTTTAGCTATCTAACTAGCTTTATGGTTTAGCATCTAACTAGCTTCATGGTTTAGCTCGCTAAGTTCACAATAATATAGGTGTGTAAAAAAGGCGTCTTACCTTTATTCAGTCTTTTCTGTCAGTTGGCTTCATAAAATTGACCAGCACACCTTTTTGTCGTTGCTGCTTTCTGTTTACACCTAATCCGCTATGTACCCAACCCATCCAATATCCAGTGTGGCCACACCCTCTCAAACCCAACTTACTGTCTGTAAGTATAATATGCAAAACTATTAATACGGCACCTATTGTTTAGGGGTCTCTCCAATTAGCGAGGGGCTAAACAATGTTGGTCTACCAGACTCTTTACTCCCTCAGCTAGTTGGTAGTCGGACTACTCATGACCACAGCCACAAATTTCTGAATCTTTTATTTAATCTCAAGTAATTTTTTGTCAATTATTTAATTTTTTGTCGGGTTTATACACCTTTGATTAGAAACACTTCTAGAGCAAGTTCATGCGTTTGATGCGATATAAATAGCTAGGTTTTTTCATACACATATGTAAAATACACAAAGTACACAAAATGTGCAGACCTTTACCTCTAGGATAAGATAGAAAGAGAAAACAAGACAGAAAGATCAGCAAGTATACAAGTAAGCAGACAGCAGTTGGTAGGCAACTACAAGATGAAGTCAATAAACAATAAGCTATAAGGATTTTATCACAAAATAAGCATAAAATATTTTAGGGATATAGCTATGATAGCTCATACAATAAGATCATTTTATCCTTAGTATTAGAATCAGGAAAAGAAAGTCTTTCATGATAGGACAAAATACTCAGCCTGTAATACTAAATAGAACATTATTATTATAATCATTAAACACACACCAATTTTTATCATAAGTGATGATAGTTTGCATGTTTACAGGATTGGAAATGAAGTGCTGGCTATTAATCAACTAAGACAAATCAGGTATCGGGTACGACTGTGCAGTGAAAATAGTGGATGATGTCTTCGTGAGAGAATATTAATGTGCTGGGGATATGCCATCCAGTCCTCCTCAAAAAATTTGGTTGTCTCTGTTCATGTCAGTCATATCAAAGAAAGTCGAAGAAAGAAATCTATAGAACACAACAATCAATAATACAATAAAATCAATGATTCAGCCTCAACATGAGCTCTCAAGCAAGAATGGAAATAATATTTTTTGACAAAACAACACAGCATACACATAATAATAACAATAAATCCTACTCTAGCTGTTATGCAGGGTATGAAAGTCCTCCCTTTTATAGCTAAAGATGTTAAGTTAGAATACTCTACATAGTCTTTGAGAACTGAGTTGTCAAACTGACTAGCTAAGTCAAATCAGTGAAATTTTACTTTTCAGTCCTGTGATTGTATAACTATTACTTATGGAGTAAAGTTAGCCAGTTGGCTGACTGGGATAATGTTATAGCTCAGGACATTGTTGTTGCCATAACCCTGTAGCTATGTATGAAGATAAAACATTAATCTAATCAATTTGTTAATTTATGTTTAGTTTTTGAAGATTAAACTATAGAGCATAGCCAATACTTGTAGCTACTTAAAATTATAGCATGTGCAAACCTTTAGCTACTTTATACTACAGTATTGGATTAAACTCAACCCACTTGCATTCATTCACAATACAACATATTCATTGTTTAAAATTATTGTATCCTATCTTCATGTTATTTCCATTTCTTTTTGTCAGGGCTGCAGGAAGTTATTATAGAAGCCAAGCCTTCAGCCCAATTCTTGTTAAGTCCTCTTGGTTCTCTATTTCTGTTCAGTGTTTGTGTGGTGTCTTACCAATTACAGTTACTGTTGTTGATTTTGTTGAATTTGAAAGGTATTTGCATGCAAAAGTAAATTCTGGTTGCAATGACCTTTCTTTAACTTAAGTCTTGAGGCAATAACCCAGCATGTAGTGACCAGAGGTGATTTTCGGGACCAGGTGTTTAGAATTCAACTCTATTGCCTGGCTTCAATCTATTTTTCTTCCATTTCCTGAAGTGTAGCATACCAGGGGTTATGTATCACAGGCCAATGTATCATTTTTTTTAATTTCATAACAAAAACTCTTTAGCAACTAAACAAAGTAAAAATGATTGCTGTAAATAACAACTGATTTCTTTTCTATAGTTTGTACTGGCCATGGTGATAACCAACAGCTTATATTTATTGTTTCACAATTTGAATGCTGATACACTCACAAAGTAAACATGCGCTTTAATTGATCTGTTTCCTGTCCCCCCCCCCTCTCCCATTAAATGAAATACTTTTGTTCTAAATTCATAAAAAGTACAAAAGCTTAAGAATAATGTAATAATACAATAAATATAATACATGTTATGATGCAAGTATTGTTACTGGTATGCATGTCAAATCCAATGCACACAATTAAAGTACACCTCATATAACTTCATAACTCCAGTGTTGACTGCATGCCTCTGTGAAGAAGCTGAAACACCATGTACATCAGTTGGAAACTTTTTCATAAGCCAGACAATCTTCCATACTCACTGCCCTTTCACCTCGTCAGGGCAGTGATTATGGAAGATTGTCTGTATGATATTTGCTAATTACAATATAGGCATAAAAATTAACTCTTTATTATTGCTATTTGGACTGCATAACAAATAACGCATTATAATAATACAAACTCTCATTAAGTAAAAGAGTGATATTAATAGTTACTTTATTGTGTATCCCTGTACTATGATAATAGATACTAGTACAGTGAAATATTCCAGTACCAACTCCTACCACTCCAAGTAATCCTCCTACTCATGACAAGCATTGACATGGCTGTGAAGAACTATCCACATTGTCAGGCATCTCTTGATTACTTGTGATAACAGTACTACCTGTAGTAACTATAATATAGTATTATTACGGTGATAGTAGGATGTTAATTGAAACAATGTATGCCAAAGATGGAACAGTGGTAACTATCATGATATTTTATTAGTACAATATATAATAGTGAGGTGCAAGTATAGGTGAGGAAAATAGGTCCTAGTGGGAGGGTTGAGTTTGTGTGTACAAGTTACATGTTCAATAATGGCTATATGGTAAATGTGTAGGTAGGGTTTAGACACAATAAACAAGACAGGTTTACAGAGAGGTAATAGTTGATTCTAAGGGCATTATTAGGTATAAGCAGGGAGTGATATGTCAACAGTAATGACAAGAGATTGTTATACATGATAGAAGTAAATGAATAGCTATCATAAATGCTTAAGCTGAAAATGATGTGTATTAGTCATTGTATTATAGAATTACATAGTAAGTGAAACTATAGATATAAAAAAATATTGGGTGCCTTGAACCTAAGACCACTTCTTTGATCACTTTTTTTAATGTTCAAGTCCAGACCATTAAACTACAAGAAATAGCAGTGAATATTAGCAATTTTGGAATAATAATATTAAATGATGTTGCTATACTGCTATAGTCACACTCTCAATAGACTACAGAAGATTTTTTTTCAAAGATATTCATTCACAAACATTATTATTTTACTCCGGTAAAGTCAGTGCATAGGCAAGTGACATCAGGATCGACATCCATGACAGCATACTTTTCTTATAAAGCTCTTTAAAAATCCTCAAAAATTCTGATATTTATAATGTACAGTATACTTACTATTGCTACATGAAAATGCTCCAATGTTAATTTTAACTCCAGTGTTTAATATAGCTTATACTGTACAATTTTCTTGTCCTCCATATAAATCCATAAATACAACTGACTGATTATATCCTATACTTGTGTTCATTGTTTGTCCGTCACTTCCAACAACAACTTTAACTATTGCATTCAGACAATCCATAAAAGTAATAATTTAGATAAAACAACACTCTCCTCCTTTACTTCCTATAACTTCTACTGTTCCTGAAAAAGATATGTATAGGGAGAGAGGGAGGGAGAGAGGGAGGGAGGAGGAGGGAGGGAGGGAGGGAGAGAGGGAGGGAGAGAGAGGAGGGAGGAGAGAGAGGGAGGGAGAGAGGGAGGGAGGAGGGAGGGAGAGGGAGGGAGAGAGGGAGGAGAGAGGGAGGGAGGAGAGGAGGGAGTGAGAGAGGGAGGAGAGAGGGAGGGAGAGAGGGAGGGAGAGAGGGAGGGAGAGAGGGAGGGAGAGAGGGAGAGAATGTGCATTTATAACATATTAAATGTTAACATGTCCATAAAGCATTTTTGTGTTCCAACACAGTAGCTAAAATATAAACTGAAAAAATAATAAAAACAAAAATAATACTTGAAACCACAACCCATTTATATGCTTGTTATTTTCCCTATGTTATGCAATTTTGCCCAAATGATTAGCAAGCCAGCATATGAATTAATTGGTAATAATCATTCATATTGTTGAGGTCATATTACTTAAGTAATGAACCACGGGATGTGCGCTTTCTTTTGAGGTACAGAATAACAATGATGTAAATTTATACAATAGCTCTGAATTCAGTTGCTCTGCAGGTTGTTCTATAGCTGATGGTCTGTTGTAATCCTAATGTAAAAAGAATTTTTGAAGATTGGATGTGTAACAAGCTATATAACTTTCTCAATAGATGATAAAGACATTAAAAAATATTACATGTCTCATGTTCTATTGTAAAGTCAATGCTACATATTTCAACATATTATTCCATGCTAGATACTTCACAAAGTTATTTTTAGCTATGTGACCCAAATTTCATGGTGTTATATTACTCTGTGCCCACCCTTATTACATTAACTCATAATTATAGTTGTTATACCAACCAGGTTAGAACACTGCTTAAATATCAGCTGGATGTGTGAGAAGCTCCTGAACTACTTAAACTAGCCTGCTCAGTGAAATATTTCTGACTCAATATTTATTTGTGCTTTCTTTCTTTATTCTTTTAGGTCATGTTCAAAGTTACATTGTATGAACTATTTATTATATTTTTCCTAATGAGAGTTACAACAATTATAGTATAATTATAAATTCTGTTTTATGTTATTATTTATAAAATAATTTAATAGTATGCTGTTTTAGTTGTTTTTTTGCACACTTTTGACAGAAAAAAGTTTATTGTTAAAAGACAAGTATCTTTGAATAATCTGAAGTTACTTTACAAAAAAATGTGGCCGTAATAATACTTGAACTCCATCCTATGTTTTATATGCTTGAATTTCGTGTAGTGATTTAATTAATTTGTCCTGAATATATGTCTATAAGATATAACCACTTATAAACATAATGTCACACTAACCCCATATCATGCTGCATATTCCACACTCTTGTGGTGACAGTATTTATTCAGTTTCAAAGTGTCAACCAAGAACAAAAGTATTACAAACTATTGGAAATGAATAAAGCATACTAATTTGATGAACCTAACATCCTAGTTTGTAATTATTGGAACAACTTGTATTTCCTACACAATTATATTGTAATATTCATTCATACCATAATTGACTGTCTTGAACTGACATAATGAACTGCTAAAATCAGGAAGGAAAATATTTTAGCTGGTAGAATTGTAGGCATCATAATTGCTACTATTTATAACCTTGGTAGTTCTATTATTGAGTAAGTGGTATAATAGCAATTGTTTATGTGTATGTGTTATGTACATGATTTTTAAAGTCCAAACCACTAGTCATAAAAGTTATTATTATTATTATTATTAATTATGTGTTAGGTGTTATACTCATAATAATAATGAGTGATATTTTATGGAGAACTCTTGAACAATGCAACATTGTCAACGAGAGATTACAAAGATATTTCATTTCACAACTACATCATTTCTTATTTAATATTTTTTCTTTATTGTACTAATTGTAAGCTTGTGCACAAATGGTGAGTACGCTATTGAGCACAATAAAATTTTAAAGTTAAATTAAACCTTGAATTCAATAATAGTTTATTTTGCCAATAGAAGATTTGAATGCAATTTAATTTCCTGAAATTTATGTTCTAGCTCCAATTAGTTACTTAGAAAGCATCATTCAATTAATTTATTGATATTATGTTAATGATTTATTTTTAGCTAACAAAAATAAATTACTTTTAACTTTAAGTTCCCAAGTAATAACTATAGTTATAAATAATTACCATTCCAACTATAATGACAAATCTTAAAGCACTTGCTACTACGAAGGCCAAATCTATATAATGATAAAGAGATTGTAAGAACAACTCACCGACTAGAAATAAATCCACAAATTTGAACCAACTCCTAAAAACTTACTGTAGTAATAAAAACAAATACTATGGGAAGCCTAAAAACTGTATTTTTTTGCTAACATGTGTTACTTAGCTAACCAGTAGCTGTAACAAACAAATCTTTGACTTACGGACTTGTTCATTAGATATCTTGTTAACATCATGACTTTACTCTTGGTCATGGAAGTTTAGTATTCAATAGTGTTGCGTAGAACATTACTAAGACAACATAATTACCACTGCTCATTTTAATGAAATAAAAACTCAGGTAAGTGTTAAGACCTAACTGTGTCCTGCAGCTTACGGATTAATTCAATAGAATAACTAATTCAATTTCTCTACGTGATAAAAGTAAAAATTGACATACCGATGAATTCTATCTTGCGAGGGTAAAAGTGGCATATATACATTAACACACACATATTAACTAGAAAAATGCTTGTGTATGAATTGTGAATGAGCCAATAGTTGTTGCAAATGAATTGCAACCAGATTTAAAATTCAAGTCTGATGTAGCACTAGTATACTAAAATGGCTTGATATATCTAAATATAACACTCCAGCTCCTGCTCATAGCAGCCTGTACTATTAACTGGTTATATTTCAGAAAGTGTAAATAATAATAGCTATAGCCATAAACAATTCATTTTAGTTAATTGGTACAAATACACTTTTATTGCAAGAGTCATTACTGACAGCAGCTTCTACAGTACAGTTCTTACAATATACAATATCATGAACTCTTTAAATAAGCCCAGTCTTATTTCTGGTGGTAATAGCAAACAGCTGTCAACCATGACTCCGATAAAATGTGCATTTAAGAAATAATTGTAATTGTATATAACATAATAGAAATAATATTTACTCAGTTCTTTAGAAAATGATGGGTAGATTAAAAGCTGTATTGAATACAAAAATAATTGGACACATTAAGTACTGTTCTATTATATATATATATATATATATACATAAATACCTGTTTATTTTTTTAATTTTGTCCTGGTTACAGATCAAGAAAATTAAACATCAGGTAGGTTGTTACCAAATATTTTGTTATTATGAGCATCATTAGCTAACATAATTGAAGTAGCATCTGGGAGAGTTATACATTATATCTGAAAAAAATGGGAATACAACTAGGGGTCTCAACTTGCACAAAATCAATAGGACTTTCAATTGTAGAGCAAAAGGTAATTAATGAAAGTTGAACAATTTAAAATGCAGAAATAATATTCATCCTGTTTGAATACCACAGTATATTCGAAAAACCAACCTTGAGTGGGTCAAATCAACACTCTTGAAGTTTCAGTGGGGTTGGTTTCATATTTCATAAAAACATTTGTCCCAAAATGTCACCATGAAGGTCACATGATTTTTCCTGCAGGCAAAATGTCACCCAAAAATGCCTATAAACTCCCTGATTAAGTAATATTATTTAATGTTTACAGGATGATGTTCCCAGTTTATGTCACATGTTCAGTCTAAGTCATTCCACTTATGCCAAAGCTAGAAACTCTATAGAATCATGATTTTATTGCTAAAAAAATTAAGTAGGTTTTTTTAGACTATTAATTTTTTTCATTAGTATTTCTAGTATTCAAATACATGTTTGGTTTATTTCCCGTAATTCATGTCACATACCATGTTTTAGTTCATGACAACGTGTCCCTGGATTAGAAGAATCCATTTGATGCTCGTTCCAAACAGCCTCCTTCTCCAGGTTACAGAGCATGGATTGAACCCCAAAATAACATTCATTGTCTTCTCCATATAAGTGTCCATTATTCCCCCATTATTCTAATTCTTATTTTAATATTGTAATTTTTATTTAATTATCGTTTTCTGTTTATGCCCTTCAATTTCCCATTTCACAACTAGTTGTATTGTTCCATAATTGTGTGCTGTTTGGAGTCATATATGTCACTTTGTACTTTACTTTGCATGAACTTTGGACCATAATAATATAGCTTTTATTGTAGTGACTTATTATTATGTAATTATATAGAAAAATAATAATTGTTCAGCTACTGAAAAAAATGCAATAATTTGCTAAGTGTGATTAACACACTATTACATTATTTGACTTTGATGCAACACTTTTTTAATTGTAATTACATATTATAATAAAAAGACGAGTGTAAAAAAGATTAAAAACCTTTTCCCCACTTCAATGAATTGTATAAATTCTTATTCCGTTCGATAAGTTTCGATTTATCATATCTTTATGTGTATGGATTAACATGCAATTATTGAAATTTAGTTCAAAAAACAATTTGAGTCCAACAGGTCAATGGAAACTAGATATAAACTAAGTATGTGACATTAGATACTTGCTTGATGACAGTTAATTCCAGTTTGTACCCCGTGTTTCTTTACTTCACTTACTATATATTCTTCCTTCATCTCTTCAATCGCCATTAGAGTAAAGTCTTCCTCCATCTACTCCACCATTTTTCATCTAATACCTCATGTTTCACTAAATATTTTTTCTTCATTCATTTTCCCACTCACCATACTTTTTCTTTCATCTGTCTTATTCATTTCCGCATCGACATCAGCTTTTCCTCATTAACCGCTCTCACAGCTTCATACACTAAAATACATTCCTCCATCTTCTCATGCATAACTCCTTTCACTTTTTGTGACGTTTTGTATAGTAACTAATACTTGATAGAAAATGGCATACTTTTTAGCTCTGGGAAGTGATTTTTAAACAATAGCTTATATTTACCTCAACAATTGGTGGATATCACTTGTAATTTTTGGGTTGTATTTTTACACTAAATTGCAATGTCTTCACCTTGAAATGTATTATTTTCTTCCTTGTCCCAAGGAAAAAGTGTTATCGAGTTTTGTTACATATCAGCTAGATTATAGAGTATAGAGAACGTAGCAAATAAACATGACACTAAACTTAACAATATTTGAATGTCCTTTCATAATACTTTAGTTACAATGATAATTATAATTATAAAAACTTTTTCACATTACAGTATATCATAAAACATGAAATACAAATCACTACCAGTTTTATAAGTAACTTCTATGAATACATTATCATTTCACACATTATAAGTGTATAATATAAAAATGTATTACATATGTAACAAATTGTTTACTGTGTTCACAATACTGTTATTATTACAAAAACTACAGGCTATGTTTTTATTCCTAAATACTATTTTGCAAATAATTACAGTCTTTCAACTAAAATCAAGTACAAATGTTAAATAGCTTCATAAACACCAGCAGCTTCAGTGTTTGCTCTATCAGTTTCAGATGCTTTAGCTTTTACGACTGTTTCGTATGCCTGACATTCCACCATGTGAACATCAGAGGAATCTCTACTTTTTACATCATATTTAGATTTGCTTTTTGTAGAAATATTCTTGGGCTGTTTTGCCTGATGAAATCTAAAATAAGTTAGCGAATGATAATATGTGACAGTACTTGGGAAAAGGGACCAATTACGTAAAATCAAAAATGTACAGTAGAGCCCAAACACCGACAAAAATTTTTTTGTTGTTGTTTTCTTTTTATTCGCCCATAGGTATCTCCAACCCTTTAGCTACACTGACACCAAATTTGAGTGGCTGAAACCGTTGTTAAAGGTCCGAGCGCCCCGTTTAAACACAGTCACCTTTTACTCTCTATTTTGACCTTCCGTGCGTGCACGGAAATCCAACCCGCGAGTAATTGAAAATCGTGGGCGAATTCAATTTGTTGCCTAGCAACAAATTATCCCTACCTGGATAATCGCGGGTAAATTCTTACAAGTTTTTGTTATAGCATTGCGGCAACAGAATAGAAATAATAAATGTGAATAATCAAGCTATATAGGTTGATGTTGCTTTATGGAGTCTTGTAGTTGGAGTCTGCAGACCTGGAGACTCCTGGGACTATTTTTGTGAACACACTGGAAGAATCAGCAAGTCTGTGACTGGACAAAGGTTTCAGTGATGATGAGGACTTCTGTCACACTGCAACAAGAGAAGGCAATACATTTTGAAAGTCCATCATTTTTGTTCATTGATTTAAAGAGATTCCTATTGTTCATTTGTTCCAAAACAGGCAACAAGCTGGCTGCAAGACAAATATAATCCTAAACTTAGCTAGCCAGTGAACTAACAAACCAAGCTAGTTGATCATTTCTGAAAGAGTGACTGTATTTTAGTTACCATGACTTACTGTAACTATCAAACTGTTGGAAACAGAAAAAAAGAAGCACAAAATGGCCTGTAAAACTATGTCTATACGCATCTAGTGCTATTTAAAGCCATACCTGTCCAGTACTCTTACACAATGTACGGTCTAAACTGAGTAAGGCCTCCCCCATCAATGAAGTAAGCGGCCCCAACTATAACTTACTGCCTTTCAGCTGATCGCCACCATTTTCCAAGCATAAGACAGTCTTACGTAACCCGGACTTCGGTTAGATTACGGAATTCAACGTTAACTCCGCGAGCAATTGAATAAGTAATAGTTATGCCATGGCCAACGAGGGGTTATGGAATATAACCGTCCCGATCCCGAGGGCGAAGCCCGAGGGATAAGGGTGGTGATATTCCAAAACCCAGATGTTGCCTTGGCATAACTGTTTTATACCATAGTTGCTGCTACTACTACTCTCTCATATCCACCTATATGGGACCAGCCCTACCACATATAACTCTCCTGCCGCTCTCATACCACAGGAATTTACCACAGCTAGCTGCTTTACTGCTTACTGCTGAGCAGCCCAGGTAGAGTTAGATCTGGAGATAACAGTTGGCAGCTACAATGCTAAAGTAAACTTGCTAAAGTAAACTTGCTAAAGTAAACTTTCTGGCGTGCTTCAATTGAATTTTAATTGAATTTTAATTTTGGGCCAGAAACACGGAAGAATTCGCTTGACACCGGGAAAATATCATAGCCCCAGGAAGAATTCGCTTGACACCGGGAAAATATCATAGCCCCAGGAAAAATCACCGGGAAAATATCACTTTTAATCCATGGGTGTTACCGCAGCAACCATGGTATAAGAAGTTTTAATTGCAGTTTTCTCGAAATAACTGTGCTCAAGATGGTCAGATTGCCGCTCGTATATTTAGTGAACCAAGCAGCGCCTGCCTATAAACTTGGTATCAAAATACTCCATAAGAAGTGCTCTACACAGTGATATGAATAACTCATTTTTCAATTTTTAACGCAATTGGTCCCTTTCCCCAAGTACTGTCACATATTATAAAATAAATAAAAAAAATAAAAAAAATTTAATAAAGTTCTTATAACAAGTGAATTTATATGTACATATTGTAAAATAAAAAAACTCACTTCACGATGAATAGTATATTCAGAATAATACTTGCAGCAGTGACAAGAGAGCCTAATATAGTGACACCAGCCAAACTTCCTATGTATGAGTCACAAGTTGGCATAGTTTTGTTCAAGCTATTTCTTGATGGACACAGTTCTCCTGAAAGCATTGCATTATCAGTTCAACAGAATACATTACCAATTCTTTAACCATATAAAGTACATTTTATACGTAATAGCAGCATAATAGAAACCTATTGGTTAGTGTTTACCACTTAGCATTATACAATAACACTTTAATGTGTTTTGCATTCTTACTGTAGTTCCCTTATTAATATTATATGAGATATTATTTCGAGCAGTATAGAAATTATCGTATAACAATTAGAATAATGCAATGACAGAAAGAGACCTCAAAATATATATAATACATACTTTGCAAAGTTATTTCATAAATCCATTGCAGTTAAAAAATATTTTACACCGAAATATTTTACACCGAAAATGCTGATAAACAAAGTTGCTAGTGGAAACTGGGCAGGCCTGGGTAAATGGGATCTAAAATAGTTAGAGCATGCGCTTAGGTACTGGTGGATTTAGTGCACAAAGCCCTCGGGCCTACGGCCCTTGGGCTTCAGTGCACTAAATGCACCAGTACCCAAGCGCTTATGCTCTAACTATTACTAAGTAACCACAGTCTTGCTTTGGTTAATGAAAACAAGACCAAGTTTAAACTAGAACTAAAAATGTATGTCTCTAATCAAGTAGTAATACCTATAGATATAACTCCCATTACACTGGCAGTAGAAATAGGATCACTTCTCACATGAAATATTGGAGTAATAGTAATTACATCTACATTACCGGGACTAGTAATATCTAACATGTCCAATGAAAGTGTAGTAGCATTGGGTTCCAGAAATCCAGATATTTTACTATAGTGCAAAAAATATTGCAGTCTTGAAATGCAGGTAGAGAATTCAGTTGGAATAGACCATCGCAATACATGAGATTCTTGAGAAAGACATGATAAACTTGTATAGCCTAAAATATAAATAATATAATTATTATAACTACATATGTCAGATATATCTTCCATTCTAGATGCTCCCTGCACATTTTTATTAACCCTGAGCATGCATGTGCGAGAGAGTTACGGTAACAAGTTTCTCTGTCTGTCAGTCACTCAGTCAGTCAGTCAATCACTCAGTCAGTTGGTCAGTCAGTCAGTCATTATGTCACACTTATCTCGAAGATGGCAGCCTCCTTGAGATTGATACAAGTATCAAAATGTTGTGGACATTATTAGTCCATTTAATGTGCCAGCAACCAACCTAGTTTACCAGTTTCTAGGTTTTTACAGCTACCTTTGCCTATTGAAGCTAGAAATAAAGTTAGAGATACTGCTATAATATAAGCTCGGGAAGGGGGGGGGGGGGGGGGGAGGGAGCTAGAGAGTTTTAAAACAAACTTTATCAACCCTAGTACAGACTACTGCTGTGAAGATATGAGCATGGTAAATAAAACACTAATAACACTCTGTCAGAGTGATATGGCAAGATATTTCACTCTCAGAAATCATTTTCACTCATGTTTGGCACATGTTAATAAATTAGCCTGCTCTTGAATAGTTTCACCATATCACACTCTGACTCATGTAATAAAATGCATCTCATGTGCCATTTTAATTTTATAACAAACAAAAAGAAACACTAAAATATATGTAATTTTAAATTAGAATAAAAAATTCACCTGAAAAATTGAAGTATCCATTTATTATTTGACTAGGTCCAAAACTATTAGATGTTTGTACATGAAATGAATAATTGTTTTGACAAGGATTAAAACCAACAACATTCTTTCTACTGATAGATACAATTACGTTAGAAGAACCATAAGCAGAAACTGGAATAAAAGTTACTTGATTATCAGTAATAACTGAGACATTGTATTCAGTTACACATTCTGCATAACGCATCGGCGGGTCAATAACCAAACTAAAAAGAGGAGTATTTCCTTGAAATGAAGACATAATATTTGAGATATGAGGAGCTGAAGGTTGCACTGTAAGATCAATATAATATGTATTCTAATGCCTATTAATATTTATTTTGGTAAAAATTCAAAGCATTAATGCTTTAAATGCAGGCTGATAAGTATAAACATAAGGTATGATAAAGTATCATTCTATTTTTAATCTTTGTTTAATAAAATGAAGGCAAAAAAATTGCAACACATTTTTCTGTGAATTAAGATATAAGCCTAGATAAGATAATAATTAAAGTGAAAGGTTATTAAAGCTTGTTAGCTAATATGAAAATTAAAATGAGATGGCACAAATTTTCACTGACGCAGAAATAATGATACTGTTTATATTTTATGCTTGTTAAAGTGTTATAAAGACAATGGGTAAATTTATAAAATATTCCCTCTATGATAAGACACGCATTTTTTTTTGATAATATTACACAAAATATAGACAATATATATTACATAATGCCATGTTATGATGTTTACTTGAATGTTTTACTCTTATTAAAAGCTTATTAAACGTATTTTATGGAAGGAGTCCAAAGATAGACACATTAAATAGTAATGATCACATGAATAAATAATGTAGGTTGCTATTATAATATTATTAGTATTGATTACATTACCTTTTTCAAGGACCATCACTTCTGTCCTCACCAAAATATTGCTTTCATTTCCAACACCACTTACAGAATAATTGTAGCTGTAATCACATAAGTTGAGGCTATTAAATGCAATTTGTGCAATAGATCTGTCAACCATTACTATTTTGGTTTGTAATCTTGTGACCATAGTACTGTTTATCTCAAACAAACTTGCATTGATATACTGTAGGCATTGCTGTGATGCATCAGAAAGTGATACATTCAGTACTAATGTAATATTGTTAGGAGAATTAATTGTAGTAGCATTGACTATGAAAGATGGTGGTTCTATGAAAATAAAGTGAAACTAGTTAAATTCTTAAAGAAAAGTAACAACTATATCAGGATTCCTTCAAGTGTGTGATTACTATACGAATGTAAGTGTGTGATTACTATACGAATGTAAGTGTGTGATTACTATATGAATGAAATGTATAATCCTAAAAGTATTCTGCACTTGTTATAGCTATTATTTTGCTGGCTTTATCAGACTATGTACATACACTGTGATGTTTACATACGATATTTGTACGACAAAAATAGACTTAGCTGAATGATACCAGCACTATTTTCACACACAAACTATAATTATGTATTATTTCAAATGTATTGTACCTTTCACTAATTTTAAACTAGTTTATACAAATGTTCCATTCATTTTACAGTGGCCATCATTCATATGTGTATGATATATTCGTGAAATAAAACAATGACCACAAGAATTTTTTCTATTACAGAGCGATAATATACATACATGTTTCCTCGACGTAAGCTACAGCACATCACGATTAAAAGAAGGCTGAGAAAGAAATTGGGAAGTAATATTATTGTGTAACTTCATAACTGCACTCCATCACTGGTTCACTGGCTTCTTTAAGTATGTATTGGACTAATGAGAACAGCATGTAGCTTGTAGTTTTTCCACTCAACTACATTCTGTTTAGAAATAAATAAAATACTTAGTGGAGTAGTTAACAACATTATACCATCAAATTCTCACACTTCTTTATGGAATCAAATTACCAACTCTACTTGCTCGAGTACGAAGACAAATTGTTAGAATTAATATCAATGTTGTAGTAATACATAATTTTGACCAAACTAGATTATCACATTAATTGTATGATTATCTCAATCAATCATAATTTTTTTTTAATCACATGGGTTTCTCCATTGATTTTCTTGAATAGATCCACATTTGCTTTGTCAATCTGTAGCACCTTTTTGAGTAACCACACCCATAACACGACCAATAACTGACAATTTTATGGTATGTAATCATTGACAGACACATGACAGTGACAGGAATTGATTATCACAACTTACATAACCTATTGAGTACTGTACCAACTAACCCAAGCTATGTTAATAAGATAGTGGATCATGACTCTGTGTACGCACACTTGCAGCAAATGCCTTCATTGTTATTGGAAATACATTCTTTCAGTAAACCACACAGTATAATAAACAATCATAATACACGGTTAGGTTAAAAACACTTACATATATAAATACACTCCCACGGCACTACGGCTAAGTAGTTAAATTTTTGTTTAAGTGTACTTAACCACTTGTTTTCTAAACGATCCAGTTCCCCATTAGGTATGAGTGAGTGAGAGATTGAGGGTCATTGCAAGGGAGAAAATGATAACTGGTAACTGGAACTAGAGTATATTTTAGCATTAAGTAGTTTTGCTATATTGAAATAGTACCAGGTCTGACTGTATAATATGTGTTTCATGCTGCATACCATAATCTAAGTTCGAGTTATGGGACATAATGATAAAGTTTGTTGCTTTAGTTTGTGTCTTTGTTTTAAGTACTTAGCTTCAGTTTTCATGAGTGCAATTCTTCATTGCTAAATAAAACTCTGTATTGTGATCAATGTCACGAAAACGCTTTAACATAATATGAAGTGTATAACTACCTCACGTAATAACTAAAACTCTCACCTAAATTAAACAATTCCTTCCTCACTGGTTAGTAGTAGTGGACACACTATCAGATATTAATTAGAATTCAGTAAAATCGATATTTTTACCAAAAGTATACTTTGCCTAATCTTATTAGATTGTGATCGAACATAAAGTTATCTGAGCCTAACACGTACAGTGGATTCAATAGCTCTAGGTGTCAGTATGTTTATCAGCATACAGCCTTATTAAAAGTGATACATGATGGATAGAAACAAAGTCCAACTTATTCTATATTACGTTCATCCTTATCAGTTACTGTATGAGTTAGCTAAAGGCACATTCTCAACAAGAAATGTTTCTGCGACACTTATATTAGTGGTGAATGCCATGAGTGAAGTGCAGTTTAAATAATTGTTACCATATGAAGCTAGAATAGCACATGCTGAAAGGGGGAGGAGGAGAGAGCAATGGTTGATGGGTAGTTTAAAACGAATCCTTTTATCAGCACAAAAATATTAATAAGGAAGTACTATCACTTCCCCAAACATAATAGAAACTAACATGTCCACATACGTATATAGGCATGCACATCCCATCTGAGCAAGCTCAGATACAATGCGATTGTTAAGCATCCTATGCCTGCCCATGTGTTGCAGGAGGGCGCAAGGAAGCTATGCAACTAAGTCAAGTCACTAACACTCATTGTGCATGCATGTGAGGGTTACAGTAATATCTTTCTCATTCATTCATTTTTCAACAGAAGATCTTGAAGATGGCAGACATTCTATGTCTTAAGATAATCATACTCAGACTGGATGATGATTGAAGTTCATTTGTCTTGAAATTTTCAATTTCGGCAACATTTGGAGAAAACAAGAGAATAGGCTGACATTATGGTGAGTGCTGCAAAACAGTCATGCCCATACATTCATTTACCTGCCATTCAGAATCAAGCCCATTCACGTGAGCATACTAATTTTGTTCTAAGGTTTGTTTCATGCATTATTATTCCAGTGCTAATTATTTTTTGTCATATTTTGTGTGCTTCTTACATAAACTGTAAGTATGCAAGCTCTAAATAAAGTGTGGCTTAAACGTTCATGTAACATGCATGTCAAAAACACAATGTTCCTGTGGTTATAGTTTTTCTACCGAGTTAAGTTAATACTAAAACATAGATAATCTGGAAAAAAATATTATTGTTATAAGCTCAAAGTTTAAGGACTTTGTTATGCAACAGTAGTGACTTCTTTTGTAAATTATTGCATTATTTTTAACTAACACTAAGGTTTTGCACTCTGAATGCTCTAGTTACTGCAGTTTGGATGTGTGACAAAACAAGACTGATTGAAAATGAATATAATATACACACAGAAGGGCACACGATATTTCACTAACAACCTTCACAGCACATTTATGTGAGATTTTGTATAATGTGCATTAAATTAAATTACTATTATGTGGCCTTCTTCTTTTTCGTAATACATTGAGTTGGAGTAACTCACTGACAGAAAGATAGTCTAGTGTGATTTTATTTAGTTCTTTTTAAGTGTAACACTAACTGGTTTGCTTGCCTATTAAGCCTCAGGAAATTTTTATTTTGTAAATCACCATAGCATGTTCACATAAGCATCTAGAATTGGTAGTCTAATTAGTGTATCTGTAAACCATGTATTTGCCTAAGTATTTTCCATTGTGATTGATCATATAAAATATTATCTGAGGCTAACACTAATCATAAAAATAGGTACAGTGGCTTCAATAGCTTGGTTTGTCTGGATGTCTATCAGTCTATAATCTGATTGAAATGGTACAAGAATGATTGAAACAAAGTCTAACTTTTTTGTATTTCTTGTCTATCTTATGAGTTGCTGTATGAGTTAGCTACAAACATATTCCCAACAACAAAAGTTCCTACAACAATTACTTATAATAGTTGTTAATGCAATCAGCAATGACTCTTAATACAGTTATTAGTAAGCTACAGTGGGAGAGTGGCTAATGTGTGTCATTCATAAGAAAATATTCAATATTCAGTCCATGACTTTTCCAAACACTGGATACACACAAAATACACACAAACTTACTTATGCATGCATATCCGATATAAGCATGCCAAGATACAATGAAGCTATACATGCATCCAATGCCTGCCTATGTGTTGCAGGAGGGAGTTATATAAAGCCACAAAATGAGGTCAAGCCATTACTGCAATTTAGATGTGTACAGAAACATGACTGATTGAAAATGATAATCACACACACAGACACACATAGTTTTACATGTACAACTTTTACAGCACACTTAGGTGAGTGTATACATGGAGCGTATTGAATCACTAAATTAAATCTGCACTTATTCTTGTTAATAATAAAATGAGCCTGGACATTAAAATAGTCTCATGTAATTATATAACTTTAGGGTGGAAATCATGTACAGTGTGTACTTTATTTACTCTCCATAAGTGGTTGTTTATTATTGAAAGCATCAATAATAATTCATTTTTAAAATTCATAGCAGTACCTCTGGGCATTTAATTTATAACATTCACCTATGCATTCTACTGGTAATAAACTATGACACTTAATCAAATTTTGATCTAATTTGCACTGTATTATTTTAATACAAGTATGGGGCTATGAAATTCCTATCAAATTATTCTTACCTAAAACTCTAATGGTAACATTCTGATAGATAGTAGGATCTCCATGAGCTTCTCTACATAGAATATTAACTCCATTGAGTCCAGGGAATGCAGTTACTTGTAATGAACTTCTCCTCCCAGAGTCCACACCACTGGCTGACAGAGTGATATTACCTACTGTTTCAGTGGTATCTAAAGTAACTCTTCCATTAACAGTTCCATTGAGAAATGGTAGAGCTACCCAATCATATGCTGACTCAGCTAATGTACAAGTGAAGACTAACTCTTCTCCAGTACAGAATTGTGTTTCAGAAGTTTTCACACTATTAGACTGAATCTCTAGAGCTGACTGACCCACTATAATAATAATAATAAAGTGAAGGTAATACTTATGAATTGAAATATATATGTAATATATAATACATACTTGTAAGCACTTGTTAGTTTCCTTTATTTATGAAGCTTCATAATCAAACTCTAAGATTTATTTAGTTACACAATTTTCATATAATATAATAACATATTTGAAATCTACACGTTTACGTATAGATAATGGAAAATAGTTTTTGCCGCACTGATTTATTCTTTAACCATACCTGTTAAAAATGTAAAAAATTATGTTATTCTATACACTTGTAACTAATTTATAATAGAAATTTATGTTGCTACAATCTATGCCATTCCATTAAATTATCATAAACATAATAATACAGTATCAACCATAATACATAATAATAGTGCTGTATATGTGTTCTTGTATTAAATAATTGATGAATCCTTACATGATTGCAGAACATAGCAACCAACAATTAGAAACCACTTCATATCTAAATACATAAAACGCAAAATACAAAAAAAAACATTCAACAACAATAGTTCCATTACAAAATTGTGACTTAAACATGGTTTAGATTTGAATAATTTCAGTACATTTGTGTAAAATTTCTCTGTCATTAAAGAATAGAGTAGTGATAGCATAACAGACAAGAGACAGAAAGGTTTATCTATAGATTGACAGAAAGACTGAATGACAGCACACGCACCTCTATTCTACAAAATATTTTTTTCATGGTCTACAATAGCTACATCCTAATTTTAAACAAAATATTCTACCTATTTTATCAACATTTTTTTGGTTGTCTCATGTATTTATCTATAAGGTTAACTTTAGAATGGGTACAGTATGTTAAAAATCAATCAATTTGATAGCTATCTAACTAGCTTTATGGTTTAGCTATCTAACTAGCTTCATGGTTTAGCTATCTAACTAGCTTTATATTTTAGCATCTAACTAGCTTTATGGTTTAGCATCTAACTAGTTTTATGGTTTAGCATCTAACTAGCTTTATATATTAGCATCTAACTAGCTTTATGGTTTAGCATCTAACTAGCTTAATGGTTTAGCTATCTAACTAGCTTTATGGTTTAGCTATCTAACTAGCTTTATATTTTAGCATCTAACTAGCTTTATGGTTTAGCATCTAACTAGTTTTATGGTTTAGCATCTAACTAGCTTTATATTTTAGCATCTAACTAGCTTCATGGTTTAGCATCTAACTAGCTTTATGGTTTAGCATCTAACTAGCTTAATGGTTTAGCTCGCTAAGTTCACAATAATATAGGTGTGTAAAAAAGGCGTCTTACCTTTATTCAGTCTTTTCTGTCAGTTGGCTTCATAAAATTGACCAGCACACCTTTTTGTCGTTGCTGCTTTCTGTTTACACCTAATCCGCTATGTACCCGACCCATCCAATATCCAGTGTGGCCACACCCTCTCAAACCCAACTTCCTGTCTGTAAGCAAAACTATTAATACGGCACCTATTGTTTAGGGGTCTCTCCAATTAGCGAGGGGCTGAACAATGTTGGTCTATACTCCCTCAGCTAGTGGTAGTCGGACTACTCATGACCACAGCCACAAATTTCTGAATCTTTTATTTTAATCGCAAGTATTTTTTTGTCAATTATTTAATTTTTTGTCGGGTTTATACACCTTTGATTAGAAACACTTCTAGAGCAAGTTCATGCGTTTGATGCGATATAAATAGCTAGGTTTTTTCATACACATATGTAAAATACACAAAGTACACAAAATGTGCAGACCTTTACCTCTAGGATAAGATAGAAAGAGAAAACAAGACAGAAAGATCAGCAAGTATACAAGTAAGCAGACAGCAGTTGGTAGGCAACTACAAAATGAAGTCAATAAACAATAAGCTATAAGGATTATATCACAAAATAAGCATAAAATATTTTAGGGATATAGCTATGATAGCTCATACAATAAGATCATTTTATCCTTGGTATTAGAATCAGGAAAAGAAAGTCTTTCATTATAGGACAAAATACTCAGCCTGTAATACTAAATAGAACATTATTATTACATATAATCATTAAACACACACCAATTTTTATCATAAGTGATGATAGTTTGCATGTTTACAGGATTGGAAATGAAGTACTGGCTATTAATCAACTAAGACTAATCAGGTATCGGGTACGACTGTGCAGTGAAAATAGTGGATGATGTCTTCGTGAGAGAATATTAATGTGCTGGGGATATGCCATCCAGTCCTCCTCAAAAGATTTGGTTGTCTCTGTTCATGTCAGTCATATCAAAGAAAGTCGAAGAAAGAAATCTATAGAACACAACAATCAATAATACAATAAAATCAATGATTCAGCCTCAACATGAGCTCTCAAGCAAGAATGCAAATAATATTTTTTGACAAACAAACACAGCATACACATAAAAATAACAATAATTCCTACTCTAGCTGTTATGCAAGGTATCAAAGTGGGAGAGGGGGGGTGGCACAGGGAACAGATCAATTAAAGTGCATGTTTACTTTGTAAGTGTATCAGCATTCAAATTGCGAAACAATATTAATATAAGCTGTTGGTTATCACCATGGACAGTACAAACTATAGAAAAGAAATCAGTTGTTATTTACAGCAATCATTTTTACTTTGTTTAGTTGCTAAAGAGTTTTTGTTATGAAAAAAAAGAGATACATTGGCCTGTGATACATAACCCCTGGTATGCTACACTTCAGGAAATGGAAGAAAAATAGATTGAAGCTCAGGCAATAGAGTTGAATTCTAGACACCTGGTCCCGAAAATCACCTCTGGTCACTACATGCTGGGTTATTGCCTCAAGACTTAAGTTAAAGAAAGGTCATTGCAACCAGAAATTACTTTTGCATGCAAATACCTTTCAAATTCAACAAAATCAACAACAGTAACTGTAATTGGTAAGACACCACACAAACACTGAACAGAAATAGAGAACCAAGAGGACTTAATAATAATTTGGATGAAGGCTTGGCTTCTATAATAACTTCCTGCAGCCCAGACAAAAAGACAATAATTTTAAACAATGAATTATGTTGCATTGTGAATGAATGCAAGTAGGTAGAGTTTACTCCAATATTGTAGTATAAAGTAGCTAAGGGTTTGTACATGCTATAATTTTAAGTAGCTACAGGTATTGGCTATGCTCTATAGTTTAATCTTCAAAAACTAAACATAAATTTACAAATTGATTAGATTAATGTTTTATCTTCATACATAGCTACAGGGTTATAGCAACAACAATGTCCTAAGCTATAACTTTTTCCCAGTCAACCAATTTGCTAAAGTAATAGTTATTACAATCACAGGACAGAAAAGTAAATTAATGTTTTATCTTCATACATAGCTACAGGGTTATGGCAACACCAATGTCCTAAGCTATGACTTAGCTAGTCAGTTTTACAACTCAGTTCTCAAAAACTATGTAGAGTATTCTAACTTAACATTTTTTTGCTATAAAAGTGAATAAATGAAATACTTTTGTTCTAAATTCATAAGAAGTACAAAAGCTTAAGAATAATGTAATAATACAATAAATATAAGTAATAGTTAGAGCATACGTGCTTAGGTACTGGTGGATTTAGTGCACTGAAGCCCAAGGGCCGTAGGCCCGAGGGCTTTGTGCACTAAATCCACCAGTACCTGAGCGCATGCTCTAACTATTTTAGAACCCGTTTACCCAAAGCCGGCCCAGTTTCCACTAGCAACTTGGTTTATCAGCATTTTCGCACAAATATGGCGGTGTCAAGCGAATTTCCGAATTTCCGGCCCAAAATTAAAATTCAATTAAAATTCAATTGAAGCACACCTGGCAGGTTTACTTTAGCATTGTAGCTGCCAGCTGTTATCTCCAGATCTAACTCTACCCTGGGCTGCTCTGCTCTGTGGTAAACAGTTAAGCAGCTTGTCCGAACTAGGGCTGGTCCCGTATAGGTCGGATATGAGAGGGTAGTAGACCCTCACATATCATATCCAGGCCTCACACAGCTTTATCCGGCCTATTCTATTAAACTAAAACTCAAAAATAGCAATACCCCAAGGGTGGTTAGTATGCACAGTTTATATACCTAAAGGCAAAAAATAGTGCACACTTACCAAGTTAGTACACCTAGTAACAATATAGCAACGGGTTCTAATACATGTTATGATGCAAGTATTGTTACTGGTATACATGTCATGAAATCCAATGCACACAAGTACACCTTATATAACTTCATAACTCAAGTGTTGACTGCATGCCTCTGTGAAGAAGCTGAAACACCATGTACATCAGTTTGGGAAACTTCTTCATAAGCCAGGTAATCTTCCATAATCACTGCCCTTTCACCTTGAATTTCGTCATTGTTATGGTTAATTATTAATGTTCGTCTTAAAATAAATTCCTTCATTATTATCATTATTACTTCTTTTGTGTAGTGATCTGCACAACAGAATTCTACAAGATACATATTGAATGTAAGCAATGTGATAGAAAGATCACATATTCAAATTATTAAGTAGTGTACCATAAAATTATTATATTATATCTATAGCATAAAATTCTTCTAAGATCCACAATTCTATACACTTTTTATAATAAACTGTTTCATTTGACAGTTTTAAGTATCGTGATTCTGAAATTGTTATTGGCCATATAAAATATTCTCATTAAACAATTGAAATTTTACCAAATGCAAGAGTAAGTTGTTATGCAATTTTGCCCAAATGATTAGCAAGCTAGCATATGAATTAATTGGTAATAATCGTTCATATTTTTAAGGTCATATTACTTAAATAATGAACCACGAGACATGCGCTTTCTTTTGAGGTACATAATAACAATGATGTAAATTAATACAATAGCCCTGAATTCAGTTGCTATGCAGGTTGTTTTATACTGATGGACGGTTGTAATCCTAATGTAAAAAGAATTTGTGAAGAATGGATGTGTAACAAGCTATATATAACTAGATGATAAAGACATTGAAAAATATTACATTTCTCAAGTTCTATTGTAAATCAATGCTACATATTTCTGCATATTATTCCATGCTAGAAACTTCTCAAAGTTAGTTTTAGCTATGTGACCCAAATTTCATGGTGTTATATCACTCTGTGCCCACCCTTATTACATTTACTCATTACCCTAGTTGTTATACCAACCAGGTTAAAACACTGCTTAAATATCAGCTGGATGTGTGGGAAGCTCCTGAAAATTAAATTAGCCAGCTCAGTGAAATATTTTGCCATATCGTAATTTGACTCAATATTTATTTGTGCTTTCTTTCTTTATTCTCTTTTAGGTCATGTTCAAAGTTAAATTATTGTATTAACTATCTATTATATTTTTACTACTGAGAGTTGCAACAATAATAGTATAATTATAAATTCAGTTTTTATGCTATTATTTATAAAATATTTTAATAATACTAATTAAATTATGTTTAACTGTGTTATTAACCAATAATAGGCATGCATAAAATACAATTAGGATAATGTGAAGGCTCATTTGTACTAAGTTTAACGTGCTGAAACATAAATAGCAATTATTCAAATAGTATGCTGTTTTAGTTTTTTTGTTTGTTTTTTGTTTGTTTTTTTTGCACACTTTTGACAGAAAAAAGTTTATTGTTAAAAGACAAGTATCTGAATAATCTGATCTTACTTTCCATAAACATGTGGCTGTAATAATATTACTTGAACTCCATCCTGTGTTTTAATTTGTAGTGTAGTGATTTAATTAATTTGTCCTGAATATAGCTATGTCTATAAGATACAAACACTTATAATAATAATATTTATAAGTGGTCTGCATATTCCACACTCTTGTGGTGACAGTATTTATTCAGTTTCAAAGTGTCAAACAAGAACAAAAGTATTACAAACTATTGGAAATGAATAAAGTATACTATTGATGAACCTAAAGTCCTGGTTTGTAATTGTTGGAACAATTTGTATTCCCTACACGATTATGTTGTAATATTCATTCATACAATAATTGACTGTCTTGAACTGACATAATGAACTGCTAAAAATAAGGAAGGATAATATTTTAGAATTACAGTTGGTGGAATTGAATGTGTATGTGTTATGTACATGATTTTTAAAGTCCAAACCACTAGTCATAAATGTTGTTATTATTATTATTAATATGTGTTAGGTGTTATACTCATAATAATAATGAGTGATAGTTTATGGAGAACTCTTGAACAATGCAAATTGTCATCAACTACATCATTTCTTATTTAATATTTTTTCTTTATTGTACTAGTTGTAAGCTTGTGCACAAATGGTGAGTAAGCTATTGAGCACAATAATTTTTAAGTTAAATTAAACCTTGAATTTATTTTGCCAATAGAAGATTTGAATGCAATTTAATTTCCTGAAATTTATGTTCTAGCTCCAATTAGTTACTTAGAAAGCATCATTCAATTAATTTATTGATATTATGTTAATGATTTATTTTTAGCTAACAAAAATAAATTACTTTTAACTTTAAGTTCCCAAGTAATAACTATAGTTATAAATAATTACCATTCCAACTATCATGACAAATCTTAAAGCACTTGCTACTACGAAGGCCAAATCTATAATTATATGATAAAGAGATTGTAAGAACAACTCACCGACTAGAAATAAATCCACAAATTTGAACCAACTCCTAAAAACTTACTGTAGTAATAAAAACAAATACTATGGGAAGCCTAAAAACTGTATTTTTTTGCTAACATGTGTTACTTAGCTAACCAGTAGCTGTAACAAACAAATCTTTGACTTACGGACTTGTTCATTAGATATCTTGTTAACATCATGACTTTACTCTTGGTCATGGAAGTTTAGTATTCAATAGTGTTGCGTAACATTACTAAGACAACATAATTACCACTGCTTATTTTAATGAAATAAAAACTCAGGTAAGTGTTAAGACCTAACTGTGTCCTGCAGCTTACGGATTAATTCAATAGAATAACTAATTCAATTTCTCTACGTGATAAAAGTAAAAATTGACATACCGAAGAATTCTATCTTGCGAGGGTAAAAGTGGCATATATACATTAACATACACATAATAACTAGAAAAATGCTTGTGTATGAATTGTGAATGAGCCAACAGTTGTTGCAAATGAATTGCAACCAGATTTAAAATTCAAGTCTGATGTAGCACTAGTGTACTAAAATGGCTTGATATATCTAAATATAACACTCCAGCTCCTGCTCATGAAGCCTGCACTATTAACTGGTTATATTTCAGAAAGTGTAAATAATATAATAGCTATAACCATAAACAATTCATTTTAGTTAATTGCTACAAATACACTTTTATTGCAGGAGTCGTTACTGACAGCAGCTTCTACAGTACAGTTCTTACAATATACAATAACATTAACTCTTTAAATAAGTCCAGTTTTATTTAGTAGCAAACAGCTGTCAACCATGACTCTGATAAAATGTGCATTAAAAAAAATAATTGTAATTGTATAGTGTTAATTTAGATCTGAAATAATATTTACCCAGTTCTTCAGAATACTGATGGGTAGCTGTATTGAATACAAAAACAATTGGGACACATTAACTAGAGCAGATACAGTTATGTATATCAAAGCATAGTGAAAAGTTGAAACTACTCAAGTCAAACAACTACTTATCTGATACAAAGGGCCTTTTGCGTCTGTTTCAGAGACTATTACGAAACAGGCACACACATCTATTTGTTTATGGATGACACAGATTTTCAAAATATTCATCCCATTATTATTGCTTGCATCACTCACTTGCAAATAAGATATCCAAGCAATTATTCAGTTATAAAAATGTCATGCAAACTTCACTCTCCATTAAGTACTGTTCTATTATTATATATATATATTATATATTATATATAATTATTATTATATATATATAATATTACATAAATACATGTTTATTTTTTTTTTTTGTCCTGGTTTTAGATTACAGATCAAGAAAATTAAATTTCAGGTAAGTTTTTTGTAATACAAACATGAAGTGCCAGCTCTTAGTATACTTGGTAAGAAATGAAGTGATTTGTTGATGCTAATAGCTATGAAAGTACTAAAAATAGAGTGTAATTATATAAAATATAGTAATATCTAGTTTCGTTATAACAGCATAATATTTGGAATAGCTTACAAAATGCTTGCTTCAAATTTTCATTAAATTAAGTTTTTTTGTAATACAAACATGAAGTGCCAGCTCTTAGTTTACTTGGTAAGAAATGAAGTGATTTGTTGATGCTAATAGCTATGAAAGTACTAAAAATAGAGTGTAATTATATAAAATATTATAGTAATATCTAGTTTCGTTATAACAGCATGTTTGGAATAGCTTACAAAATGCTTGCTTCAAATTTTCATTAAATTGTATATAGTTGTGTTGTATAGATAAACGGTTGGGTAATTAACCTGAAAATAACGGTTCGATAAATCAGGTTAGTTGCTTCTAGCAATTGTTTTGATAGATATGATTGTCCACAACTATCTTGCTAGGTCAAGTGATGATAGATAGCTACTTCTACAGATAGGCTGAAATTTTTTAAGAAATATATTTTGCTTGCATGTGCAAGAAATAAAGAACTCTGTTTTCATGTTATTATTAAAGTTAAAAAAATATGAAGTACCAAATATTTTGTTATTATGAGATTAGCTAACATAATAATTGAAGTAGCATCTGGGAGAGCTATACAACAATATATCTGAAAAAAGGGGAATACAACTAGGGGTCTCAATCTGCACAAAATCATGGGACTTTCAATTGTAGAGCAAAAGGTAAACAATGAAAGTTAAACAATTTAAAATGCAGAAATAATATTCATCCTGTTTGAATACCACATATTTGAAAAACCAACCTTGAGTGGGTCAAATCAACCAACACTCTTGAAATATCAGTGGGGTTACATATTTCATAAAAACATTTGTCGCAAAATGTCACTATAAAGGTCACATAATTTTCAGTTGATGAAAAAACATTTCCTGCAGGCAAAATGTCACCCAAAAATGCCTATAAACTCCCTGATTAAGTAATATTATTTAATGTTCACAGGATGATGCTCCCAGTATTATGTCACATGTTTCAGTCTAAGTCATTCCACTTATGCCAAAGCTAGAAACTCTATGAATTATAGAATCATGATTTTATTGCTAAAAAAATTAACCGAATTACGCGTTTCCGCGTCAAGCACGAGGGTTCTTCACAGCGCTTCACAGCGCGGGTTACGCATTTTTGCGTAACCGCCATAGTATCCGCTTCAATTAGCTACCAGCAGCAATCGCAAGTGTTTCAAGAGCTCCCACAACGCCGTAGCGATTCTCCTGTGAGGTAAGTGTAATGGAGGCAAGGTTTTAATGACCCTTACCATAGAAATTTTGTTTATTATTTGTAGATTGAAATTGTAGCACTGTTTGTGTATAAAGAAAATCAAAGTTACAAAAAAAAATATATGTATAGCTATAACTAATAGACAAAAATATTTATCAATTATTGATATAAAGTTGTCAATAAAATTTAAAGATAGCCAAGAAGTCTTCATAGAGGGCAGTGATGAAGAATTTTATGATCTCAAAGAAATAGAGATAGAATAAGGCAGAAGACTTCTCTGGTGTAGAGGTCCGTGGCCAAGAAGTCTTCATGGAGGGCAGCAATGAAGAATTTGATGACCTGGAGGAAATAAAGGTTGAGCTATTTTAGCTTCGTTTGTTCATACACAGAGGGTTATATAGATTTTGAACAACACTAACCACAAAAAGGTCAAGTTATTATTGCATGAGGATACAGACTTTCTTCCTCCCAGTTCTCCCCTACTTGAAGGTGCCCATAAAATGGAATTCTTAGGAGAAAGTTTCTCAGGTATGAAGAGAAGGATGTGCAATCTATGTCAAGAACAGTAACAACAGACACATCATGGTACGGTACAGTGGTGATTATGGGGTGTGGCTTTGTCACCATGGGAGTTCAATCAGACTGCTTCATAGTATTATCAGAAAAAAATCCTAGAATTGCAAACACAGTAGTCTATATAATTGTTTGTTATGTTATTGGCGAGCGAGCGTAGCGAGCGAGACACTTACAGGGATAACACAATTGAAAATCGGGGATGTTTGTTTGTATATATGTTTGGACGTACGTATGTCATTTTGTACTTTGACCCTCGCGTTTTTGTGTTAGTTATGTGGTCGACCCCGTCCCAAATTGCACTAAACAGAATCCTCACCCGTATCACCCTAGAAATTGAATTGTTTACCGTTTTGAATTCTTTTGCGGGTGCAGTTAAAACATGAAAACTTAAGGGACTTCCGAGTTAGTGGCGGTGGTAAGTCAATGCGCTCTTTGTCATGGTTATAAGCCGTGCGCAACAGTATTTACTTGTAAATACATTGTCCACTAGACTACCGACTACCGCTAAGGTAAGTCTGTGTAGGTGCATGTCCAGTTGTGTCAAAACATTGTGTGTTACAACCACTACTTAGCTAAAGAATGTCACAAAGAAAACGTTTAAATAACGTGTATTGTTTTGTTGTTGTTTTTTCCCTTCAATTCCAGCAGTTGCAGAGAGTTGTTACTATGGCTCTGAAATCCCTTTACCGTGTACGCGAAATTTAAAAACTGGACCTTATTTTCAGTAGCTTCAGTGTTAGAAGTCAAAATATAAAAATAGTATAGTCTTTAGACTCGCTCGCCATTTGTGCTCAAGCACATCACTAGTATATTATATTATCCTAGTATATGGCTCACACAAAAAAAATTAACAGCCAAATCCATAGTTGCTGAATTATTTCAAAGCAAGCGGCTGGTGAACATTTAAAACAACAATATAACATGAGTTCTCTTAGCCTAAACTTTTACAATACTGATGCTAACAATGGTATACTTACCTTGAAGCTTGTAGTTTCCAATGAGTGCGCACTTCATACACTTCAAACGCCTAGAAACTAAGCAAAACTTAGCCAGAGGGTAGAGGAGGGCTTTAGCATCAATCAGTTAATACATCGCCGTCGGTTACTTTGAAGCGTATTGCCTCTAGACAAGAAAAAGCTCAGGCAGTTCAAACCTCGAGGTGACGGTCACGATTTCTTGTAAACAATTTCGGAGTACGCGCACGTAATCGCGAATTTAATTTCCGGCGTTAATCGTAGTTTTTTTTAGACTATTAATTTTTTTTCATTAGTATTTCTAGTATTCAAATACATGTTTGGTTTATTTCCCGTAATTCGTGTCACATATATACCAGGTTTTTGTATGACAATGTGTCCCTGGATTAGAAGAATCCATTTGATGCTCATTCCAAACAGCCTCCTTCTCCAGAAGTTACAGAGCATGGATTGAGGTTCAAATAACATTCATTGTTTTCTCCATATAAGTGTCCATTATTCCCTCATTATTCTAATTCTTATTTTAATATTGTAATTTTTTATTTAATTATTGTTTTCTGTTTATGCCCTTCAATTTCCCATTTCACAACTAGTTGTATTGTGTGCTGTTTGGAGTCAAATATGTCCGTTTGTACTTTACTTTGCATGAACTTTGGACCATAATAATATAGCTTTTATTGTAGTGACGTATTATTATGTAATTATATAGAAAAAATAATTGTTCAGCTATTGAAAAAATGTAACAATTTGCTAAGTGTGATTAACACACTATTACATTATTTGACTTTGATGAAACACTTTTTAAATTGTAATTACATTATAATAAAAAGACGGGTGCAACCTAGGCCTATGGCTAAAGACTTACATGAAAGATTAAAAAACCTTTTTCCCACTTCAATGATTTGTATAAATTCTTATTCCGTTCGATAAGATTCGATTTATCATAACTTTATGTGAATGAATTAACATCCAATTGTTGAAATTTAGTTCAAAAAACAATTTGAGTCCAACAGGTCGATGGAAACTAGATGTATGACATTAGATACTTACTTGATGACAGTTAATTCCAGTTTGTACCCCGTGTTTCTTTACTTTACTTACCATATATTCTTCCTTCATCTCTTCAATCGCCATTAGAGTAAAGTCTTCCTCCATCTACTCCACCTTTTTTCATCTAATACCTCATGTTTCACTAAATATTTTTTCTTCAATCATTTTCCCACTCACCATACTTTTTCTTCCATCTGACTTTTTCATTTCCGCATCGACATCAGTCTTTTCCTCATTAACCGCTCTAACAGCTTCATACACTAAAATACATTCCTCCATCTCCTCATGCATAACTCCTTTCACTTTTTGTGACGTTTTGTATAGTAACTATTACTTGATAGAACATGGTATAATTTTTAGCTCTGGGAAGTAATTTTTAAACAATAGCTTATACTTACCTCAACAATTGGTGGATATCACTTGTAATTTTTGGGTTGTATTTTTACACTAAATTGTCAATGTCTTCACCTTGAAATGTATTATTTTCTTCCTTGTCCCAAGGAAAAAGTGTTATCGAGTTTTGTTACATATCAGCTAGATTATAGAGTATAGAACGTAACAAATAAACATGACACTAAACTTAACAATTTGAATGTCCTTTCATAATACTTTAGTTACAATGGTAATTATAATTATAATTTTTTTTTACATTACATTATAAAACATGAAATACAAATCACTACCAGTTTTATAAGTAACTTCTATGAATACAATATATCATTTCACACATTATAAGTGTATAATATAAAAATGTACTACATATGTAACAAATTGTTTACTGTGTTCACAATACTGTTATTATTACAAAAACTACAGGCTATGTTTTTATTCCTAAATACTATTGCAAATAATTACAGTCTTTCAACTAAAATCAAGTACAAGTGTCAAATAGCTTCATAAACACCAGCAGCTTCAGTGTTTGCTCTATCAGTTTCAGATGCTTTAGCTTTTACGACTGTTTCGTATGCCTGACATTCCACCATGTGAACATCAGAGGAATCTCTACTTTTTACATCATATTTAGATTCGCTTTTTGTAGAAATATTCTTGGGCTGTTTTGCCTGATGAAATCTAAAATAAGTTAGTGAATGATATTATAAAAAAAATTAAAAAAATTTTTGTTCTTTAAAAAAGTTCTTATAACAAGTGAATTTATATGTACATAATATTGTAAAATTAAAAAAACTTACTTCACGATGAATAGTATATTCAGAATAATACTTGCAGCAGTGACAAGAGAGCCTAATATAGTGACACCAGCCAAACTTCCTATGTATGAGTCACAAGTTGGCATTGTTTTGTTCAAGCTATTTCTTGATGGACACAGTTCTCCTGAAGCATTGCATTATCAGTACAACAGAATATATAATCAATTATTTAACCATAATTATAAAGTACATTTTATACGTAATAATAGCAGCATAATAGAAACCTATTAGTTAGTGTTTACCACTTAGCATTACACAATAACACCTTAATGAGTTTTGCATTCTTACTGTAGTTCCCTTTATATGAGACATTATCTCTAGCAGTATAGAAATTATCGTATAACAATTAGCACAATTATGCAATGACAGAAATAGACCTCAAAATATATCTAATATATACTTTGCAAAGTTATTTCATAAATCCATTGCAGTTAAATATATTGGACACAAACAAGTGAGAATATATATTTACACTACAGCATTATAAGTAACCACAGTCTTGCTTCGGTTAATGAAAACAAAACAAAGTTTAAACTAGAATTAAAAATATGTGTCTCTAATCTAGTAATACCTTTAGATATAACTCCCATTACACTGGCAGTAGAAATAGGATCACTTCTCACATGAAATATTGGAGTAATAGTAATTACATCTACATTGCAGGGACTAGTAATATCTAACATGTCCAATGAAAGTGTAGTAGCATTGGGTTCCAGAAATCCAGATATTTTACTATAGTGCAAAAAATATTGCAGTCTTGAAATGCAGGTAGAGAATTCAGTTGGAATAGACCATCGCAATACATGAGATTCTTGCGAAAGACATGATAAACTTGTATAGCCTAAAATATAAATATAATTAATATAACTACATATGTCAGATATATATTTATATATATCTTCCATTCTAGATGCTCCCTTCACATTTTTATTAACCCTGAGCATGCATGCGCGAGAGAGTTACGGTAACAAGTTTCTCTGTCTGTCAGTTACTCAGTCAGTCAGTCAGTCAGTCGGTCAGTCAGTCAGTCAGTTTGTCAGTCATTCTGTCACCACACGTATCTTGAAGATGGAAGCCTCCTTGAGATTGATACAAGTATCTCAATGTTGCACTGGACATTTTTAGTCAATTTAATGTGCCAGCAAAAAACCTAGTTTACCAGTTTCTAGTTTTAACAGCTACCTTTTATAGAGACAATATTAGGCTTTAAACTGGAGTGTCCAGGTAGCGCCTCTTATTTAACACCAAATCTAAGTAATCCAAACACCCCATTTTTAGCAGTGTACTAGAACAAGTAATTATAAAAATAGATAGTTTACCAGAAAAATTGAAGACTCCTTCATATATATTGCTCCGTTCTTCACTGTTGGATGCTTGTACTTGAAATGAATAATTTGCCAGACATGGATTAAAGTCAATGAGTATGGCTTTACTTATGTTAACAAATACTTCAGTATAACCATTAGCAGGAATGTGAACCGTGTTTACTTGATTTTCACTAATAACTGAAATGTTGTATATTTTAACACATTCTGCATTTCTATTGGGCGGATCAATTGCTAATGTGAATATTAAATCATTATTTTGAAATGTCGACAAAATATTTGAAATATGAGGAGCTGATGGTTGTCCTACAAAGAATAATTCACATTATTATGTACAAGTAATAATACACTATAATAAAATTGCCTTAACTAATTTATTATAGTATGTAAAAAATTAATTAGTTACCTTCATTAAATGCAATAATTTTCTGCGACACTATTTCAGTATTTACATTTCCAATACCAATTACATTAAAATAGTAAATGTAATTACATAAGTTAAGTTCATTGAAGGAAATAAATACTGAAGAGTTGCTGATATTTACAAAGCTTTGTACACTTCTCAAATTATTCATCCATGATAAATTTGCATTGATATATTGTAAGCATAGTTGTGATGCCATAGACAATGATACATTCAAAACTAATGTAGAGTTGTTGAGAGTATTTCTTATCACTGGATCCACTGAAATCGATGGTGCTTCTGTGAATACAGTAAAAAAAGAGTAACTTGTTAACATGTTTAATTACGTCATACATGTCATGATAACACTGTAAGCATTAAGTTATTGTAAATTTGCCTATAGTACCAAAAAGTACATGTAGAACACATTATTATGTGTCTAATAACACAATAACAGCATAGATGCTAATGATTATAATAATACAATTTGGGATTAATAGTATGAGTATGAGTCACAAGATTGAAATAGCACTCAGCTTCACCTCGTGGTATTATAATAGCTTTATGAGTGCTATTGATCCCTAATAGCACAGGTTACTCGTGCTATCACTCGCTAATAGTAGGCCAGCTTCATTTGCATTGTAGCTAAACTGTATCATTTACTGGCAATCTCTGTGTTTCAGGATTAGCTTTCTCTGGAACTTCGTTTTCAGCTTATGGCTACTCTTAATCTGTTTAAAAAAATTCCGTCTAATACGAGTAAAACTTTTGCGCTAAAGAACGACAGTGTCTCCAATTGCAAGCTACTCGAAGTAATGTTTCTAAGGCAAAAGCTGCACAGATGCACAGTTACTGTACTATTTCACTTGGCTACCATGATATTTCACTTAGTTTCCGTGCTTATTCTCCTCATACATTTGTGAATGGGAAGTTTACAAGCATTGCTATTAGGTTTTCTAATTTTATTGTAAAGGAAGCTTTTGAATATCAAAATGGATTAGTAAAGTTAACAATATCATGAATTTTGTCATTATTAATGGTACAAATTGTTAAAGTCAAGTGAAATATTGACAATAGTCAATATTATATCTATCATGACCGCAGGAAATATAATATCATTTTCTACATTCCTCTATAACAACACATGATCTACATGAGGATAAAGAAATGATCACCTAAAAATTATATACATCAATACTGACGGTATAAGACAGAAAATATTGTATTTTTCGGATCATAGCAGTGATAGAGTTTTCATAAAAAATAGTATGATGTAGTTTAACACTGATATAGAGGTGAGTTAATCCAGGACAATAATAATAAATATTTTGGTCACAATTCTTTAAAGTTCAAGCATTTAATTTATTGACCATTGTTTTCTTAGTGAAAAGTTGCAAATTTAAATTTATTCATCTGTACAGACTTGCAATTAAAATGTCTTTATTTTACATGTGCCTATTACTTATATTTTCCAAAATGCTATTCCTAAATTAACATCTGCAGTGCTCAAAATAAAAATGACCAAATTGTGGTAGTTGTCCTACACAAAATATTAGCCTATACATTGTAATGGGTGTTTTAAATTAGTATAACTTTATTCATCATTATTTGCAATAATTTTACTGTGAATACTTTGGCAAAAAATTCTTAACACTGTATTTTTTATTTTCATATACATTGTAGGCAACCTAAAGCGTGATAAAGTAAAAATAAAATTTGCATCTTAAATTTTATTCTAAGACATATTATAGCTATAAATATACATGTAATGTTTATTTATCGTTTGCTATATATCGCCATAATAGTATTTTTGGTTTGTGAACAGTGTGATGAGTCACCATATCACATGAGAGAGGAACATGCCAAATTTCACAAGCTTATTACCTCAAATAAGCTAGCAGTTATAACACAACCAGCCTAGATTACCAGTTCTCAAGTTTTAATAGCTACCTTTCTCTACAGGAATTATCTTATTAGGGGGAAAGGGGTGGGGGTTACAGAAGTTGCTAAAATACAAAATATTTTATGGACGACTGCAGTGACGACATCTAGCATAAGATAAACCATAATTACACTTGTCAATGTAATATAGCATGATAATTCACTCTTAGTCTCAATTTTAACTCTTCTCTAGTTCATGAAAATAAATTAGCCTGCTCATAAATAATATCTAGACATATCACACTTGACAAGTATTTATTTATTAAATAATGTATTTATACAATCATTACCATATATAATTATCATTGCTGTTTGATTATGGTTTGGATTCACATTATCAGCACATGCTACCATAGTGTTGTTTAACTCAGGAGATGATGTAACTTGCAGAGTACTCCTAAAATTAGGAGCACCACCCACCCCCTCAGCTGTTAGTGTAAACATTCCTCTTGTTATTGTATTGAGAGCTCCACCAGATCCTACTGACACTACTCCATCACTTCCAGTAAGAAAAGAACCAACTCTCCATTGAATGCCATTAACTTGTATAGTACAGACAAATGTCAGTGTTTCATTAACACAAAACTGACTTTTCAAAATGTTTTCATTATCAACTTTTAGTAGTAAATCTGTAATGTCATTACATATTATAAATATAGTATGCATTAACTTAAAGTAAGCAAAGACCACACTTTACACAATACTGTCTATTCTAGTCTTATAATTCAACAAAATACATGCTACTAAAATTGTGAAATACATAATTCACTCTTGGATTTTACTTCTGCATTATAAGCTATGGGTCTAAACAGACAAGTATATGCTTGTACTTAAGCGTAGAAAAATAAAAAAGTGTATAAATTATATAACAGTCAAAGAAAGCATGCATAGTATGTTCTAATAGCACACTTTCAGGTATTTAGTACCTGGACTAGTGTAAGCTTGTAGCCTATGAGTTAGCTAGTTACTAACTTTGCCAATCGTCCTGTTCATACCGCGGTCACAATAAATGTTAAAATCCTAACTTAATGTGTATTATATTAATATTATATTGTTTTCCATTAACTCACTGAATATCATCACTCTATTACCACTGTACTTGAGTGAAGGTGGAAAAATAGAATGATGTATGTGATAATACAGTGACTATGACACTAGTCAGCTTATATGACCGCAGATAAATTACATCTAATTGCATAATAGAAATCTGCCCTGAGAGAAGGGATTACAAATTAAATGCATAATGCTATCACAAATACCATTATTAACCATATTTATTTGCACAGCAAGATTGTTTAATGATAGACAATCTTACAAATCAAACTTTGATCACACAAGGTTTAGATCGACCCCTTTTTCTCGCACATGCCTTGCATATAAACATTATTATCTAATAAATGAATTAAGCTTGAATTGTGCTTCATTTTGATGTTTTTGACAGGGTAGAATTTTTTCGAGTTATGGCTGACTGAAGTGTATAGACTTTACAAAGAAGGATGAGATGACGTTGCTGGCACTAAATAAAGAGTGGGAAGATAAAGTGCTGATTATGACAGAGCTAGATGCCAAGTGTTCTGTGAAGGCTGCCCTATAGGAGATGGCACTGCTCAAAATGGCTCAACATTGCTAGTTCTCCTGAGTACCTCTCGTCCAGGTAGTGTGCTTCTCCATTCTATTGATGCTAATACTCCTGCTGTTGCTCCTTCTAGATATGTTTTGAACTACATCAAAGCAAGTTAAACCCTAAGAAGAACTAACTCAAGAATGAAACTCACTTTTTGTTATCTTAACCATTTTTCATGCATCAAATTGAACTGATTATTTCAATCTGTATAGATTATGTAGCGAAAATACCAAAAAACTTGTAAAATTTCAGACAGTAGTTGATATTAATGCAACTGTAAGTGTCCAATGTTAGTTAAAAAATAGGAGAAATATAAAATTATGAGCGTATAACAAAGTAACCATGTTATTGTTACATATACCAATGATCATGCAGTCCATTAAAAGTAATCAACAGCATATGGTTCCATGGCAACCTGTGGTATTTGTGGTTAAAATTGAAGTAGTTTCATATTATTGGCGAGTGAGCGAAGCGAGCGAGACACTATCGGGGGTAACTCAATTGAAAATTGGGGATGTTTGTTTATATGTGACCGTCTACAGGAAAACCGGGTACAACGCGGCGTGTGTAAATATCTAGAAAAGATCGATCGATTTCTTAAAAATGTATTGTTTCAAGCTGACGGAAGGGAACGGTTAGGTCTATTATAGTGAGAACGACTTAAGCTACGACGATAAAACTTGGAGAGCTCAATATCTGGACGCCGACAACTCTGTAAGTGCAAATAAATTTTTTCGAAGGGTGCCGCGTTGTGCCTGGTTTTCCTGTAGACGGTCACATATATGTGGGGACGTACGTATGTCATTTGTACTTTGACCTTCACATATTTTTGTGTTAGTTCGGTGGTCGACCCCATCCCAAACTTAACTAAACAGAATCCTCAGGTTTAGCGATCATTACCTGTATTACCCTAGAAAATGAATTGTTTATCGTTTTGAATTCTTTTGCGGGTGTTGTTAAAACTTGAAAACATACCGGAATTCTATTTCTATTCGAGTTTGTGGCGTCGGTGAGTCAATGCGCTTTTTGTCATAGTCATAGCTGTACGCAACAGTATTTACTTGAAAATTCATTGTCCACTAGAACCGCGAAGGTAAGTCCTGTGTATATAGGTATGTCCAGTTGTGTGCAAGTATTGTGCGTTTAGCTACTACTTAGCTCAAGCATATCACAAAAATAACGTTTAAATAATGTGTATTATTTTTTTTTCAATTCAAACAGTTGCAGGGAGGGGTTACTATGGCATTGAAATGCCTTTACGTATAAACGTAATTTAAAAACTCGACCATATTTTTAGTAGCTTTGAGAGTTTGTAGTTAAAATCAATCATATAATAATTGTGTAGTTTTAGGTCATTTGTGCTCAAGCACATCACTAGTTTATATACATAACAAATAACATTTTTTACTGTTTTTGAGTTATTCAAGATTTAAGTGAAAAACTTAAAATCCTGCATTTCTTTTCCCCATAATTTAATCTGCACAGGGTTAAGCTCTGCAGTAAATTAATTGTAGTTTAATGAAGCCCATTATCATGCATATGCACTCATAATGAAAACTTTTTCTGTTAAACTGATTAATATCAAACATGGCAAAAGTGGAATGGCAATGCCCTTTCTGCCCCTATTCCTATGCCCCTGTGTGAAATAGTTATTTGTAATTGTTCTCTACCATATAAACAATTATAATGAAGCACCAAAGGTGCGAACCCTCAGCGCTATTAAACACTACCAAGCTATTACAATACAATCTCAGACCAAAAGAACATGCAATCTGTTAGCCATTTTAATGAAAATAGCCTGACCAATGAAAATGAAAAACGCTGTCTTCATACGAGAAGAATCTAAACTAGCCAGAAACACTCACCGATATACATTTTCAACGTATAAAATATAGAAAGCAATGGTCTTATCTAATCAGCAGATGCAACACATTGCATTCTTACACTACACAATACTTATCCTGGTGTCTTGATACATTGTGCAATGGATTTTCTATAGGAGCAGCTATGACGAATAGTGCATCAGTCAAGATAACGTACCACCACCAATATTTTTTGAAAATGCACTCCAGTAAGTTTGTAATATTCAGATCATTTTAAAAACAAACAGCCTAATTCCAAGAGGTAAACAATTAAATTTCCTTGCGTGATTCCGGAAAAGATCATTAACAAAAAATGTGTTGGTAGATTTTGGGATGAGGTCAATCACAGAGTGAATACAAAAATGTGATTGCTAAAGTACAAAATAACATATATACGTCCAAAAATACACAAATAATTATCCCTGACTTTCAATAGTGTTACCCTGGATAGTTTCTCACTCACTTCGCTCGCTCGCGAACTAAATGTACTTACAAATCATGATTATAACAACACTGATATAATGTCTAAATAATTATACACTCATCTGTCAGCAACAATAATAATGATGATGACAGTGTGTAAGTTAGTGAAAAATTCATGAAATAATTAAAAGTTGGTAGTGGATCGTCACAAAAGTTAGTAAATCATTGTCAGTATAGTGAAAACAGAATAAAGCTGACATGGGTTGGTAAAGAACTGTCAGTAGCAATGACGATGATGCGAATGTATGTACAGGAAAGTATGTGAGCCAATATACTGACTGATGTAACTAAACCAAATGGTGGATTCATACTAACAATGGATAAAAGTACCATACACCACTCCATTCCTAATTTAAAAAACTTAGTAACTAGCGCCACTGTGCAGTGGGGTATATATATATATATATATATATATATATGTTATAGTTATAAACCAAAATTGAGGTTTATATGCGATTTATAAACTCCGAGACACGAGGGCGCAGCCCGAGTGGCGAGGATTTATAAATCGAAATACAAACCTAATGATTTCGGTTTATAACTATTTTATAGCCCAAACATAAACAACGAGCAAAGTATAGCGTTAGCTATCTTAGTAATTGTATTAAAGTACCCAAACTCTTCATTATTCCATTTTGCTTTGATCTGCCTTCCACCATAATTATGGTTGCTAAGAACTATATCAGACTTTTCCCCGCTAATACATTTTCTTACGAGCATACCAGACTGTATCCGATTTATAGTTCTTAACGACAAGCGCGGTCGCTCGGGTAACGGGCTATAAATATATATATAATATTGTACATTGGACGTCTGTGCTTGTTCTGTATCATGCAAGTATTTGCTAACATTCCAACAAACCTGTGTGTTGTTCTAGGCAATTATATTTTACATGAATGATAAACTTGAGAGCACCAATGTTTTCTGTTTAGACAAAAATATCTAATGCATTATACAATATATTATAATACTCGTTGTACAGTATGAGGATGACATTTTACTCACATGCATGTATTTTCACTCGCCTTTGGCTCATAAAAATACTTACGCATGCTCTTGAATTATCTCCGCATATTGCATGCTGACTAGTACTATAAACATTATATATGAAACTCACGTGCTTCATGAAAATTTAAGAAAATTCCACCACATAACAGTAATAAGAACTTCATTTCACTGAAAAATGAAACATTAAACAACTTAAGTTTTTCAATTTAATATCTGATTGCACTAGATTGCTAAGAACAGTTACACAGCAAAGTCTACCAGGTTAAGACACTCATGAATAATATAATGTTTATGCACCATCATTAATATATATATATACTAGTGTTGTGCTTGAGCACAAATAACGAGCGAGCCTTATAGTTAGGTAACATAAAACTAAGTATTGTTACTATGTTTTAGCTTAGTTCATGCAAAAACTATAATAGCCGTTATGACCTTTTATTTCAGCAAACAAATACAAAATCACTCTCTTACCTGATTAATGGTAGCTTTTGTAGTATCAAACATCTGCCATTCTGATAATCTCAATTACCAGTAACTCTTGAACAAGCTCTCAGCTACGATAAAAAAATAAACCAGTGTTATTATTTGTAATTTTAGCTCCGTATCCCCCCTAA